>TARA_R110000824_G_scaffold118960_19_pt1 | contig 138090 bp, 139 predicted proteins | sample TARA_R110000824 | Tara Oceans TARA_R110000824 (sample SAMEA4397747) | marine metagenome | biome: Polar Biome; feature: [MES] marine water layer (ENVO:01000295) within the mesopelagic zone...; material: water (ENVO:00002006), including particulate matter (ENVO:01000060) such... | reverse complement strand
GAGGGTCTTTTTTTCTCTTTCCGCCTCAGAACAGGCTCTCCTGCCTATCATCCACGGGCTTTGCTTTCTTCTTCTGGACCGGCGGAGCTGTCGGCGCGAGATAGGGGTCCAGCAGATGGGGGCCGTCATTGGCGACGCGGTTCACATCGGGGCTAACGGGGATCGCTTCCATCAGATCTTCGGGCACGGCGACCATGAGGGCTTCAAGCTCTTTCACCGGCGTCGCGGGATCGAGCCAGAGATCATAATCCTTCGGGTCGAGAATGACCGGCATGCGATGATGGATGGGCGTGAGCATGGTATTGGCGCTGGTGGTGACGACTGCGCAACTGTCCAGCTCGGAACCGTTGGCGGGCATCCAATTGTCCCAGATGGCGGCCATGGCAAAGGGCGCTCGGTCGCGACGGCGGATGAAATAAGGCTGCTTGGCGTTTTGCCCTGTGACCTGCCATTCATAAAAACCATCGGCAGGCATGAGCGCCCGATGATGACGGAAGGCTCCGCGAAAAGACGGCTTTTCATTGATCGTATCGGCACGCGCATTGAAAAGCGGTGTCTGCGGCATCTCCTTGGACCATGACGGCACAAGCCCCCAGCGCATGAGAGCGAATTCGCGGTTCTCGCCCGCACGCCGGATGATAGGCACAGGCTGGGTGGGGGCCACATTGTAGCGCGGGGGGAAATTGGGCATGTCACTATAGCCAAAGAGTTGCCGCATGGCCTCGGGTGGCATGGTGATGGCAAAACGTCCGCACATGCGTTGATCGATCCTCTATTGCCCGGCTTTGCAAGGGTGGTGGCCAATATCTACTGTTATGTTGTATCATCATGGCATGATGAGCCAAAGCGCTGCGGCGCATAATCACGACCATTGCATAGACACGGCCCTTGTCCGCGCACGGGAGATCTGCGCCGCGCGCGAAGTGAAGCTGACGCCGATCCGCGAAAAAGTGCTGGAAATCGTCTGGCGTTCACACCGGCCTGTGGGCGCTTATGACGTGCTGGACACGCTGGCGCGCAGCCACAAGGCCGCACGGCCGCCGACTGTCTATCGCGCACTCGACTTTCTGATGGCCGAAGGTCTGATCCACAAAATCGAATCGCTGAACGCCTATCTGGGCTGCGGCGAGGCGGGCCATGCCCATGAAAGCCAGTTTCTGATCTGTCGCACCTGCGGCACCACACAAGAGATTGTGGACGAGGCGCTGGATGCGGCATTGTCTGCCGCAACGGCAAATGCGGATTTCGCTGTCGAGCGCAAAGTCGTGGAAATTGCGGGCGTTTGCGCGAATTGTCGGCAAAGTTGATCGGCGGGCCGCATCGGCTAAACTCGCACAGGATTTTTCAACCCGCGTAATTTCGATCCCAGTGATCGTTCGATCAGAGAGTTTCATGACAGGTATGGTTTTACGTGTGTTGAGTGCCGGGGCATTACTGGCCGGGCTGACCTGCATCGGTTTTGCACCAGCGGCGATGGCCGCCAGCGATTATCCGGCTGCAAAAAAGAAAGACATCTATGCGCCCGGCTCGCGGCAAGGTCCATTTGTGGTGAGCACGAAGTCGCTGGGGGAACTGGCGAAAGACGGCTACGAGATCCGCGGCAATCTGGGCACCGCACTGGTGCTGCAAAAAGGTGCGTCGATCTTCAGTTGCACCATTCCGCCGGACCCGGAACATCTGAGCTATCGCAGCTATTTCGTCTGCTCGGAACTGCGCGAGGAATTCGGCTATTCGGACAAGCGCGACGAGAGGCCGGAACGGCCCAAGCTGCGCATGGAAAAGCCGCAGCGCTGAAGCGCCAAAGCAAGACGACACAATAATCAAGAAACCGAAATCGACATCAAAAATCAGGGAGTGAATGATGGCTTACAAACCTTTCGACTTGAGCGGCAAAGTGGCGCTGGTGACAGGCGGCAATGGTGGCATCGGGCTTGGCATGGCAGACGCGATGGCACAGGCGGGTGCAGACGTGGCCATCTGGGGCACGAATGAAGAAAAAAACGCCAAAGCCGAAGCACAACTGAAAGCGCATGGTGTGAAGGTCTATACGCGCAAGGTGAATGTGGCGGACGAAGACCAGGTGATTGATGGCATCGGCGAAACGCTGAAGGCACTGGGCCGCATCGACAGCGTGTTTGCCAATGCAGGCGTCGGCTTTGGCTCGCCCTCCTTCGTGGAAATGAAAACCGAGACCTACCGCAAGACGCTTGCGGTCAATCTGGACGGCGTGTTCTGGACACTGCGCGAAACCTGCAAGCATATTGTGGACCGTTCCAAGAATGGTGACACGGGCGGCTCGCTCGTCGGTGTGGCGAGCCTTGCTGCCATTGAAGGGGCTGCGCGCAATCAGGCTTATGCGGCAACGAAAGGCGCTGTCATCTCGATGATGAAATCCTGCGCTGTCGAGTTTGCCCGTTATGGCGTGCGCGCCAATTCGATCCTGCCGGGCTGGATCGCCACCGACATGACGGCGAACGCACAAGAGAGCACCGCGTTCTCCGAAAAAGTGATCCCGCGCGTGCCTGCACGCCGCTGGGGCGAACCGGGCGATTTCGGTGGTGTCGCGGTCTATCTGGCATCGGATGCTTCGGCCTATCACTCGGGCGACACGTTCGTCATTGATGGCGGCTACGCGATTTTCTGATCTACGGGCGCGCAAAGCCCCTCACCCTCCGCGCTAAAGCTGGCGCTCCTCCCTCTCCCAGCGGGAGAGGGAAAAAGGGTGCTCAGCGGCCCGTTCCCTGCATCGCTTGCCTGCAAACCGGAAATTTCCGGCAGAAGGGAAGCTATGCGAAGCGGAACGGGACGCATTGTGTCCATATTCGGGACAGGAGGCTTGGCCTGCATCACATTGATGCTGGCTTTGAGCCTTGTGCCTGCACGCGCGGAGGCGGCCGATCTCAACAAGGGACTGATGCGGCTGGCCGAGATTTTTGGTTCGGTCCATCACTTACGCGATGTTTGCGGGGCCAATGACGGGCCACTATGGCGCAACAAGATGATCGACATGATGAATGCCGCCGCTCTGCCCTCCAAGGACCGGCAGACCATGATCTCGCGCTTCAATGATGCCTATTACGATGCGCGGACGCGCTATCCCTATTGCAGCAGCAACGCGGCCAAACGCGCCAATGGCCTTTTCGACGAGGCGCACAGACTGGCTGCACGCTTGAGCGGCGGCGTGCAAAGCTCTATGTCACTTTTTTGAATTCAGCCTTTATCCACAAGGCTTTTGACGCCAGTTCCGCCTCATTTCGGGGCGGGCCGTTAACCCTTTTTATACGAAATGCACGACTCTGCCGGTCTTTGTGATACAAAGGTGGGACGTATGATGTTTCGGCCATTATTGGGTAAATGGATTTTAACCCTGAGATGGCCCGTCACACGGGATTTGTAGGTCTCCGGCTTCGGAGACGATTGTTGATCTCCGATCCGGAGATAGATCAGAGGGCATGATGGCCGATTTCGATATGCCGGGAGACCCGTCCTTCGATGTGATGGACGAGGACATGCTGGACGCGATGGCGCCAACAGAAACCGACCAGCGCCGCATGGCTCTGCAAAGCATTCTGGATGCCTGGGACGAAGCTCTGGCTGAGGGCGTGGGCGCAGATATTCTTGCCACCACCGCCATCTTTGCCGCTTTGTCCGACATGGTGGAAGCTTATGGCGAGGAACCTGTCGCGGAAATGGCCGCCGGTCTTGCCGACCGCGTGCGTCAGGGCGAATTCACGCTGAACCGTGTGATGAACTGAGCCGACGCAAAACCGGCACTTCCGGAACGTCGAAGAAATCCTGCCCCTGCCATGCTTGACAGGGGCTTTTCTTTGGGATGATATTTAACTCATTGGTTAAATATAAAATACCGCCCGACCAAACACTCCATCAACGCCGAGGCACATCCGGAGGAAAACACATGGCCGCTACCCCGCAACGCGCTGAGGCCGGCGAAGAGGTTCGTCCGAGCCTCACGATCAAAAGGCGCTTCAAAGCCAGTCCCGAGAAAATCTTCGCGGCATGGACAGACCCTGAAAAAATAAAGCAATGGTGGGGACCGTCGAGCATGACCGCTTTTCTCGCCGAGGTCGATCCGCGCATTGGCGGGCGCTTTCGCGTGGCGATGAAAGGCGCGGATGACGAGGTGCATGATGTGAGCGGCATCTACAAGGAATTCGTGCCCAACGAAAAACTCGTAATGAGTTGGGCCTGGATCAGCACGCCGGAACGCGAAAGCCAACTGACGATAACGGTCAAGGCAGATGGCACAGAAACAATCCTGACACTGCTGCATGAAAGGTTCGCCGACGTGAAAGCGCGCGACGATCACCATAGCGGCTGGACGGAAGCGCTGGACAAGCTGGTCGCGGTTTATTCATGAGCCTGTTTGAAACTGCCTGAAGGAGAGCATGATGATGACACATGCTGTTGTCTCACGTGATGAATGGAACGAAGCGCGACTGAAACTGCTGGCGCAGGAAAAAGAACTGACGAAAGCCCGCGACCGGCTCGCCGCTGAAAGGCTGACGCTGCCCTGGGTCAAAATCGACAAGGCATATATATTCGATACGCCAGACGGGCGGAAAACTCTGGCCGAGCTTTTTGCCGGTCGCAGCCAACTCATCATCAAACATTTTATGATGTGGCCGGGGCGCAATGATGTCTGCAACGGCTGTGCTTTTGAAGTCGATCATGTGATCGGTGCTCTGGTGCATTTAGAGCATCACGATGTTTCTTATGTTTGCGTGGCGCGTGCGCCGCTCGACGAGATCGAAGCTGTGCGCCGTCGCATGGGCTGGCCTATCCGCTGGGTGTCATCCTTCGACAGTGATTTCAACTATGACTTCAACGTCTCTTTCAAACCGGAAGACATGGCGGCAGGGCCGGTGACTTATAATTATCGACCTGAAAAAATGTCGATTACGGATCTGTCCGGCCATAGCTGCTTCTATCGCAATGAAGCGGGCGATATTTTCCACACCTATTCGGTCTTCGGGCGCGGGGCAGAAGAAGTGCTGACCACATACATGTATCTCGACTTCGCGCCATTAGGACGCAATGAAGGTGCCGCCAAAATGTCGGAATGGGTACGACCGCATGACAAATATGCCGAAGGCGGAAGAGTGGATGGCATTGGGCAGTATCATGCGCCGGAAGGGGCCGGATGTTGCGGGGCTGGCTCTTCAAATTGAATTTTCTTCGTCATTGCGAGCAGAGCGAAGCAATCCATCTTTGTTGACGCATCATGGATTGCCACGTCGCTTCGCTTCTCGCAATGACGGAGTTTTACGGCTGACATCTATTTTTGCGATGTCATGTGCGGGCTTGACCGCGAATGACAGATTATAAAATCAGATCATCACTTCGATGAGACGCGGGCCTTTGGCTTTCAGCGCGGACTGATAGGCATCGGCGAATTCCTCGCAGGTCGTGACGCGCACGCTTTCGACGCCCATGCCTGAACCAAGCTGCACCCAGTTCAATTCGGGATTGTGCAGGTCGAGCATGGAGAGCGCCTTGGGGCCGGGGTTTTCGGCGCCGACGCGCATCAGCTCGATATTCAGGATCGCATAGGAATTATTGGCGAAGATGATATTGACCACATCGAGCTTCTCGCGTGCCTGCGTCCAGAGCGATTGCAGCGTATACATCGCGCCACCATCGCCATGCAGGCAGACAACTTTACGATCGGGGCAGGCAACGGCAGCACCTGTCGCAACCGGCAGACCCATGCCGATGGCACCGCCTGTCAGCGACATGTGGTCATGCGGAGCGGCTGTGGCTGTGGCGATGGCCGAGCCCATGCCCGAGGTCGCGGCCTCGTCGGCGATGATCGCGCCTTCGGGGAGGAAACGGGCAATGATCTCGCCTGCATTGAACTGGTTGAGCTTGCCTGTGGGCAATGTATCGACAAGTTTTTTCGGTGCGATATGCGCAGGCTCTTTGGGTGCGCCCAGCGCATCGGCCAGCGCTTCCAGCGCCTGCACACCGTCTTCGTGATCCTGTGCCAGATAGTGGATGGCCGCCGTTTCGGGCGTGCACCAGCTTGGCTTGCCCGGATAAGCAAAGAAAGAAACCGGCGGCTTGGTGCAAACGAGGATCAATTCCTCGACTTCAGCAAAGGTCTCGACGATCTGTTCGGCAAAATAGGGAATACGCTCGACCATGACGATGCCTGCACCGCGCTCGACACGCGGCGCGAAGGTGTCGCACATGATACGTGCGCCTGTGGCCGCTGCAATGCGTCCAGCCGCGATGAGGCCGCGCTTCTGCAAAGCTTTGCCACGGATCATGATGGCGGCTTTCTTGCCGGATTTGAGTGCCTTGGCTGTGGCATCAACCGCCGCTTGCGAGACGGGCGAGGGTCCGTTGATGGCCAGCGCATCGGCCGGGCCATCGGCGTCGAGCCAAGCTGTGTCGGCAGGCAGAATGAGTGTTGCGATCTGGCCGGGTGCGGCCATGGAGGCTTGCACAGCACGCGCACCGTCGGCGGCAACTGTCTTGGGGCTCGGGCTTGAATGGATCCAGCCGGAGACGGGGCTTGCAAAGCCCTTGATGTCGGAGGCGAGCGGCGCGTCATACTGGGCGTGATAGGTGGCGTGGTCGCCGACAATATTCACGATGGGGGTCTGGGCGCGACGCGCGTTGTGCAGATTGGCCAGACCATTGGCAAGGCCCGGTCCGAGATGGAGAAGCGTGCAAGCAGGCTTTTCGGCCATGCGGCCATAGCCATCGGCCATGCCGGTGACTGCGCCTTCAAAGAGACCAAGAATGGCGCGCATGCCATCGACCTTGTCGAGGGCGGCCACGAAATGCATTTCCGATGTGCCGGGATTGGTGAAGCAGACCTCCACCTTGGAAGCGACAAGTGTGCGCACAAGGCTTTCGGCACCGTTCATATTGGACATTTCACGTCTCCCGGATTTTCTATAATTTTCGATTGGAATGGAGATTAGAGGGCGATTGCCGTCGGGACAAGCTGGGCAGCGGAAAGAACGCCTCTTATCCCAATAATGTAAAGAGCACGCGCATCAGAACCATCACACCGAAAGCCACGATAAGTCCGCCGGAAATGCGGTTGATGATCTCAAGCAGGTGATCAGACATGCGGTGGCGGAATGCGCCGACAAACTGAGACAGGCCCAGCCACCAGAGCATGGAACCGCAGATCACAGCGCCAGTGAGGACAATGGCGTGGCCATAGCCCTGCCCTGTCGCCCCCAGATCGGCCATACCGCCAAAAATGGCGATGAAGCCGAGCATAGTGGCTGGATTGGTGATGGTGAGCGCAAACGTGGCCAGAAAAACCCGTGCGGCAACGCTGGACACATTTTCGCTGGGGGCCTCATCGAGATGAGGATGCGTCATCAAAGTGCGGAAGCCGAGGAAAAGCAGAAAGAGCCCGCCTATGCCCTGCAACCAAAGTTCATAAGCCATAAAAATATCAATAGCGGCTGTGAGGCTGAACGCAGCCATGGCGGCAAAGACACCATCGCCCAGCGCCGCACCTGTGCCCGACACCAAGCCATTCAGCTTTCCGAAACGAAGCGTGCGCCGGATAACGACCAGATTGACCGGCCCAATGGGGGCTGCGACCGCAATGCCGATCGCCAAGCCCCTCACGATAAGTTCAAAATCCAGCATCAACACTTTATCTCTTCAGCGCCTTGTCACAGAAGCGCGCACCAACCATTCAGGCAACCACAACATCATTGCCCGGCGGTTCAGCATAGAGCTTTTTGACCAAATCGGCGCGGCGGCCAAGAGCCACAGACTGATTGATATAGCCCTTGTCGGTCAGCTCGCCGCCATCGACGCTGGGCGGCTCTGTCATGAGCAATGCCCGCGCGACCTTGGTGCTGGAGGCCGGATTGGTCTTGTTATGCTCGCGCAAACCATCGGCCAGACGTTCCAGCACAACGGGATGGACCACGATTTCTTCCGGCGTGAGATTTTCGTCGCCCACAATCTTGCGGCAGGCGGCAAAATTGGGGAAGCCGAGCAGACCGATATAGGAGCGGTCGAGACCTGCCACCAAAGCGTCCTGTAGAACCGTGCCGACAGAGGCCAGCGCATCGACACGCAGCTTGCCCGCACTCACCCATGTGCCGGTGGAGAGTTTGAAATCTTCTGCCACGCGACCGTCAAACACGAGACCTTCGATCGGGTTTTCGTCATCGACAAAACGCGCACCATCGCCAAGACGATAGAAACCTTCCTCGTCGAAGGCTTCCGCTGTCTTTTCAGGATTTTTGTAATAACCCGGCGTGATGCAATCGCCTTTGACGCGCACTTCCATCTTCATGCCGACCGGCGCGAGCTTAACCTCGACGCCGGGAAGCGGCAGACCGAGAAGGCCCATGCGCTCGGTTTCCCAATGCACATTCATGATGGTGGGGGCGGTTTCCGTCGCGCCATAGCCCGACGAGAAGACAATGCGCTCGCCTGTGAGGCGGATGGCAAGCTTTTGCAGTCGCTCGTAGAGGTCCTGGCTCAGCGCGGCACCGCCATAGGCAAGCGAGCGCAGCTTGGAGAAAAAGTTGACGGCAAGTGCATCGTCTTTTTCAAGTTCGTCGAGCAACATCCCGTAGGCGGACGGCACAGTGGAATAAGCAGTCGGTGCGATCTCGCGCAGGTTCTGCACAGTTTCGGCAAAGGCACCGGGCACCGGACGGCCACCATCGATATAGAGAGTGCCGCCGGAGACCAGCAGATTGTTGATGATGGCATTGCCACCGAAAACATGGTTCCACGGCAGCCAGTTGAGCAGAACCGGCGGCTCGGCGGCATCATCCGTCGAGGTCATGCTTTTAGGCATAACAGAGTTCACGCACATCATGCGTGTTGTCATGATGACGGCTTTGGGCATGCCGGTGGAGCCGGAGGTGAAGAGATATTTCGCCACCTGATCGTGATTGAGGCTCTTGTAGCTTTTTTCCACCGCCTCTGTCGGCGTAGTGGCAACCAGATCGGCATAAGCTGTGCCACGCGAACCATCGGCGGTGACAAGCTCGACACCATCAAGGTTCAGAGCGGCAAGACCACGCTCAAACGGCGCAACGGTCTGCATGAAAATCATCTTCGGTTCGATGAGCCCGAAAACATGTTTCAGCTTGTCAAAATCCGTGCTCATGGTGCTGTAGGCAGGCGAGACCGGCACAGCAGGCACACCGGCAAGGATCGCACCGTAAGTCATCAAGGCATGTTCGATGGAATTGCCTGACAGGATCATCAGCGGTGTCTGCTGGTTGAGCCCGCGCGCCAAAAGCCCTTCGGCAATGGCATTTATACGCGCATTGGCTTCGGCATAAGTCAGCCGGTTCCAATCACCCAGCTTGCCGTCCTTGCTTGGCCCGCGCATGGCAAGCCACGTGCGGTCGGGGGCTTCGGCTGCCCATTTGCGCAAAGGTGCGATGATGTTCTCGGGCACCGGCAAAAGCGGGTTGAGATTGCGCATGACGATGGACCCATCGTCACGGCGCTCCACATGCAGCTTACGTTCCAGATAATTCGCGTTGCGGAAAGGCGGCAACTTCGTTTCGACACTCATTCAGACAAACTCCCCCGATCCACTCTTTACGCGTTCACATCGACGACGATGCGGCCACGCACTTTGCCTGCCAGAATTTCGGCACCAAGGGCCGGCACATCGGCAAGCTTCACGCGGCTTGTCATGGCATCGAGTTTTTTCAGATCGAGATCGGTGGCAAGGCGGTTCCATGCCTCAACGCGCTTGGCCATGGGCGCCATCACGCTGTCGATGCCCGCAAGGGTGATGCCGCGCAGAATGAAGGGCGCGACAGAACCCGGCAGGTCCATGCCCTGCGCCAGACCGCAAGCTGTGACCGTGCCACCATAACATGTGCCTGCAATGGCATTGACGAGCGTGTGGCTGCCCACGGCATCCACCACACCGGCCCAACGCTCTTTGCCCAGCGGCTTGCCTTTTTCGGACAATTCATTGCGGTCGATAATGTCAGCGGCACCAAGACCTTTGAGATAATCGGCTTCGGAGACGCGGCCTGTCGAGGCGATGACGCGGTAGCCAAGCTTTGACAGGATGGCGATGGCAACCGAGCCGACGCCGCCTGCCGCGCCCGTGACCAGCACGTCACCCTTGTCCGGTGTCACGCCGCCATGTTCCAGACCCAGCACGCTGAGCATGGCTGTGTAGCCTGCCGTGCCGATGGCCATGGCATGGGCATTGGAAATACTGTCTGGCAACTTGACCAGCCAGTCGCCTTTGACACGCGCCTTCTGGGCATAGCCGCCGTGATGACCTTCGCCAACGCCATAGCCGTTCAGCACTACACGGTCACCGGCTTTGAAACCGGCATGTGTGGAGCTTTCCACCGTACCGGCAAAGTCGATGCCGGGCGTGAGCGGGAACGAGCGGATGATGGGGGCTGCACCTGTGAGCGCCAGACCGTCTTTGTAATTCACAGTCGAATAATCAACCGCGACGATGACATCGCCTTCCATCAGATCGGCAGTTGTGAGATCAACAATTTCGGCTGTCTGGCCGCTTTCGGTCTTGGACACGCGGATGGCGCGGAATGTGTCGGTCATTTTGGCTCCCTGACTGGCCGGTTTCGGCCATTTTTATGCGCTTTGGCTGAATATTGCTGGGCACAAACGAACCCAAAACGGGGCTTCGGTCAAGTTCGGCACAGGTCACGCCTGTCCGGACGCGAAAGAGCCCCGCAGAACGGCTCACAGATGCATGAAACTTGATGCTGTTTTGTGAAAAACGACGGGCTTACCTGCCCTTTGGCAGATTTTCCACAAAGGTCATGGCCTGACCTTTGGCAGCGCCCAGAATCTCGTCTTCCCACATCACCTTATTGCCACGAATGATCGTGCCGACCGGCCAGCCCGCGACCTCCTGTCCGGCAAAGGGTGTCCAGCCGGATTTGGTGGCGATCCAGTCATTGCTGATCGTGCGGCGGGCCTTCATGTCCACGATGGTGAAGTCGGCATCATAGCCGACCGCGACACGGCCTTTGCGCGACAGGCCGAAAATGCGCTGCGGGCCAGCGGAGGTGAGATCGACAAAACGCTGGAGCGACAGACGGCCTGCATTCACATGATCGAGCATGATCGGCACAAGCGTCTGCACGCCGGGCATGCCGGAGGGCGAATTGGGATAGGGCTTGTCTTTTTCCTCGCGCGTATGCGGCGCGTGGTCAGAGCCGAGCACGTCGAAAACGCCTGCGGCCATTCCCGCCCACAAACCGTCGCGATGTTCAGCCGTACGGATGGGCGGGTTCATCTGTGCATAGGTGCCGATGCGCTCATAGCAATCGGGCGCGGTGAGCGTCAGATGCTGCGGCGTGACTTCGGCTGTGGCGATGTCCTTATGGGCGGCGAGCAGCGGCACTTCGTCGGCAGTGGTGATGTGCAGGACATGGATGCGTTTTCCTGCCGCGCGGGCAAGCTTCAGCAGACGTGTCGTGCATTGCACGGCAGATTGCGCATCGCGCCAGACGGGATGGGTTTCGGGTTTTCCTGCCAGCGCCTCGCCTTTGCGTGCGATGAGACGATCCTCATCCTCGGAATGGAACGCGGCGCGGCGATTGATGACTTTCAACAGGCGGGCGACATCCTCGTCAGTTGCCACAAGCAATGTACCTGTGGACGAGCCCATGAACACTTTGATACCGCAGCAACCGCGCGTGCGTTCGATCTCGGGCAAGAGATCTGTATTCTCGACTGTCGCGCCGCCGTAAAAGGCAAAGTCGCATTGCATGCGGTTTTCCGCGCGGCGCACCTTGTCCAGAATGGCATCGGGCGTTGTGGTGGCAGGCGACGTATTGGGCATTTCAAAGACAGCCGTGACACCGCCCAGCACAGCGGCACGGCCACCTGTTTCGAGATCTTCCTTATGCTCGTTGCCGGGTTCGCGCAGATGCACCTGACTGTCGATGACACCGGGCAAGACGTGCAGACCCTTGAGGTCGATCACCTCGCCCGCGCTGGCCTTGGACAAATCGCCGATAGCGGCAATCGTGTCGCCGATGACGCCGATATCGGTGACACCGACACCATCATGATTGACGAGTGTGCCGCCCTTGAGAATGAGATCATAGGTGGTCATGCGTTTGCCTCGTCGGTTGAATGGGTCTTGTCGGCACGGACACGCTCTAAAAGCGCGAGCGCCGCATCATAAACGCGGTCCACGGTGAGATCCTGCATGGCGTTTTCGCCTGCAAAGCCTGCACCAAGATCGGCCAGCAATTGCTCGTGCGAGCGGGGGCCGCGCACCATGGCCGTGTGTGTGCCCCAAGGATCGTAGCGTGTATCGGCAGTGGGGCCAAACATGCCCAGAGTGGGCGCACCGGCGGCAGCCGCCAGATGCATCAAGCCGCTGTCATTGCCGATATAAAGCTCGATACGTTCGAAACAGGCCGCTGTGATGTTCATTTCCTCTTCGCGGTCCTCGCCGCTCAGCTCGATCAGCTTTCCCGCAGGGATGACATCGAGAATGGGCTGGACCTTTTCAAGCTCGCCCGGCCCCAAAGCCAGCATGACATGCGCGCCGTCCAGCGGGCCGCCTGCTCCGATGAGACGGGGGATCAGCTCGGCATGGCGCTCCAGCGGCCACATCTTGCGCGCCCAGGCCGCTGTGGGGCCAATGGCCAGTACGCGGCGTCCATCTGGGATGATTTCCTTGGCCCGTGCCCGCGCCGCCTCGCCCGGCCAGACGACCGGCCAAGGTGCGGGATCGAAATTGGCAACAGAGGCATTGTGGAGAACGCGGTGCATTGTGTGATTGGCGCGAAGCACATGCCGCTTGCGGGTCCAGAGCACGAAGGCTGTCGCCGAGCCACGCAGATCGACCACCACTTCAAAACGGCGGAACATGGTCTCGCGCAACAGTTTGCGCCAGTGCCCGGCACGCGGTGCCTTGCGCAATATGATGACTTTTTCAACGCGCGGCGCGTGGCGGAACAAAGGCGCGGGCAATGGCCCGCACGCCACCCAGAACCTGGCTTGAGGATAGCGCTCCATCAGACCTGCCAGCAGGCCGGTGGACAGCACGCCGTCGCCAATACGGTTCGAGGTAATAAAAAGAATTCGCATCGGGAGGGGCGCGGCCTTGCTAAAAAGAGTGTCGGGCGGGCGCGGGCGCGCCGGATCGGGCGGAGTATAGGTAGGCCCGCACGGAGGGACAAGGAAAGCCGCCCCATGTGACCAAACCATGACCCTGAAAGGCAAGCCTTGCAGGCGGCGTGGCAGAGGCTTAAATGTGGAGCAATGGTAATCGGGACCGGCCAAATGCCGGACCAACAAAATTACGGGGTTTGAGAGCCTTAGAATGAGCCTGAAAGCGTCGATCCTGCCCGAACGGGGGGTATTGCGTGTCGGTGGCGCCGAAGCGCGAGAATTTCTGCAGAATCTCATCACCAATAATATTGATCTGGTGAGCGGTGAACGGGCGATCTATGCCGGATTGCTGACGCCGCAGGGAAAATTCCTTTTCGATTTCATTATCAGCGCCGACCCTGTCGGAGACGGCCTGCTGCTTGATTGCGACGGCGCGCGCGCCCGCGATCTCGTCAAACGGCTGACCTTCTACAAATTGCGCGCCGATGTGACGATCGAGGATATGAGCGACAAGCTCAAGGTTATGGCGATCTGGGGCGGTGATGCGCCTGCCGGTGCCCTGCCCGATCCGCGTCTGGCGGCGCTTGGCGCGAGGCTGATTGCCGAAGACCCGAAAGCTGATGGCGCAGAAGCCGCGACGCCCGCCGAATATCACGCGCATCGCATTGCACTGGGCGTGGGCGATGCGGCACATGATTTCGAGCCGGAACGCAGCTTTCCGCTGGAAGTGAATTTCGAAGAACTGAACGGTGTCGATTTCCAGAAGGGCTGTTTTATCGGTCAGGAAGTAACGTCGCGCACCAAGCGGCGGGGCAGCGTGCGCAAGCGCCTCGTGCCTTGCGATGTTGTGGGCGATGCGCCCAAGCCGCATGACGCGATCCGCTCTGTGGGGCGCGAGGTGGGCACCGTCTATTCAGTGGACAAGGATGCAGGCCGTGTACTCGCGCTGATCCGTCTTGATCTTCTGAGCGGTGCGCCACTTGAAATCGGTGACACAACGCTGACGGCGCATAAGCCCGCATGGGCGCATTTTGCCATGCGCGGCGAGGAAGACGAAGACAGCGAAGACGAAGCCTGACCGCTTCCCTCCCCGACGGGACGAACGGGGGGCACGAAGGCCGGAGAAAGAAGCGGCAGCCTCGCCGGGGGGGGCGTTAGTGCTTCATTTCATCTTTCGACATGCCATCCTCTTTCGACATGCTGTCATGCGCCATGCCGTCGGACATTTCGTCTTTCGCCATATCGTCATGGCTCATCTCGTCTTTGGCCATATCGTCGGACGCCATTTCATCTTTTGCCATTCCATCATGTGCCATGCCGTCTTTCGACATGCCTTCATGGGACATTTCTTCCATGGCGGAAGCGGCTGTGGCCGCGCCAAAGACGAGCGCAAGCGAGAGACAGGCTGTGGCAACGGCAGAGGCCGCGATGTTCTTGCGAAGGGTCATTCGGGTTTCCTCATTTGATTTGCAGCGATGAACAGCCGGCCATTGCGCCGCTGTCCCAAGTGTTACGCCGCGAACGAAACGCGGGTTACACACCGAAAATCATTTTTGGAATTATCCCGTGCTCAGGCATTGAGCAGACGACCGCCCAACAGCCGGTTTGCGCCGATGACCAGTGCCACCGCCACAATATGCGCCAGAATATCTGTGCTGGCCGCATCGAAGGGGTGAAAAATATTGAGAAGGCTGGCCGCGGCGGCCGCGACCGTAATACCGCTCATGACACTGACAAGATTTGGATAAAGCGTATAGGCGCGGCGCAGCATGAACAACATGAGCGCGGAAAGCGGAATCGAAAGGCCAACAATAAAGATCAGGCAATCCGGTGCCTCTATGGGGCCGACTATATGCGTGTCAGGTGATGTCAGAAACCGCAAGCAGCCCATGCCACTTGCACCCAGCCACAGCGCGATGGCAGGCAGCGGAAGCAGCGCCCAGCGTGGCGAGCGGTCCGGCATGCAAAGCTGGAAAACGGCAATGGCCCCCAGCAAGGCTGTGAAGCTGGAGCCGATAAAGGCCGCCCAGCCATCCGGTTCATCAGACAGACGCGCAGTCATGGCGGAAATGTCTGACACGGAAAGCAGCCAGATTGCCAGGCCGCCCACCAGCGCAAGCCAGAATGCAGCGCGTAACATGGGCGGATAGAGACGGCGCACAGGTTCAAGATCGGCTGTGAGTGCCGCAATCAAATCGTTTTGTGCCGGTGTTGTCATCGTGTCGCCCGGCTTTTCATTGCGGGGATCATAATCACTCATAATTTGCCCCCCAGACTTGTGCGCAGCGCCTTCAGGGCACGATGCAGATTGACCTTCAATGCGCCTTTGGATTTGCCGGTGAGGCGGGAGGCTTCAGCCAGCGACATTTCCCGAATGGCAAGATGCTCGACTGCCTCGCGCTGACCTTCGGACAATTCCTGAATAGCCTCGCCCAGAATGCGGGCGCGCTGGGCTTCTTCCAGAGGGAGGTCCGTCTGCCTATCGGGTTCGGCGTAATTTTCGTAGGCCAGCGGCGCATGGGCCTCGCGTGAGCTGTGGCGTGTGGTACGGCGCAGAATATCGATCGCGCGGCGCTGCGAAATCGTGGTGAGCCAGGCCGTGAAGGAACGCGCAGGATCATAAGTGTGGCGCGCTTTATGGATCGAGGAGAGAACCTCCTGCACCACATCATCCACTGCCGCCCCTTGCACCCCCTGCCGCATGGCGATACGGCCAATCAGCGGAATGATCTCGCGCAGCAGATTATTATAGGCCGCGCGATCGCCGGACTGGGCAGCCGCCATCCAGCCAGACCATCGCTGGTCGGCACGCTGGCGTTCGTCTCGTTGAGCCTCGTCCTGCTGCATGGAAGTGATGGATATTTCCGGCCAGATTGCGCCAAACGGCTCCCGGCATGGGGCCGGAGCGCGCATTTCAGGCTTCAGACTAACCATTGTCGCCATTTTGACCAGAACTAGATTGCAGCATTACCCGCCTCTATGCGGCGCCATGATGCGGGACCCCTGCACTTCTATTCGCTGCAGACGCCTGTTCCGTTACACTTAAATTCTGCAACCAACCGAGATTGTGCGGTCCGGTGTGACAGCGTTATGGTGACAGGCACACAATCTCACGCCCCGACAGGACAGACCCATGGCAGAGCCAAAAAGCAAACCGGCGGCAAAAACAGCAAAGCCCCCAGTGCCATCGACAGGCTGCACATGGCCGGGCACGGACCCGCTTTATCTCGCCTATCATGACGAGGAATGGGGTGTGCCGGAATATGACGACCGCGCGCTTTTTGAAAAACTGATCCTTGACGGGTTTCAGGCCGGATTGAGCTGGATCACGATTTTGCGTAAGCGGGAAAACTTTCGCGAAGCCTTTGACGGATTCGATCCTGAGCGCATCGCGCGATACACGCCTGCCAAGGTCGAACGGCTTTTAAAAAATGAAGGCATCATCCGTCATCGCGGAAAAATCGAAGCGACAATCGGCAACGCTCAGGCGTGGCAGAAGATCATGGACCAGAATGGAGGCTTCTCTAAATACCTCTGGGACTTCGTAGACGGACGTCCATATCAGAACAAATTTACACAAATGTCGGAAGTTCCCGCTGCCACACCGATGAGTGAAGCGCTCTCAAAATCGCTGAAAACAAAGGGTTTTCGCTTTTGTGGCCCGACAATCGTTTATGCATTTGCGCAAGCGGTCGGAATGGTCAACGATCACATGATTAGTTGTCCGCGTCACAAGGCCTGCGCAAAGCTGGCGGTTAAGACGAGATAGCCCGCACGCGCTTAGGAATTTAGAAACGGCCTTGTCCGCAGATTAAATCGCGCGACACATTGTTTCGCCACATTGTGGTCGCGTGCAGGTCAAGGTGAGCGACTAGAAAAGCCTCCTGTTGCATCACGCGTAGGGAGTTCACAAGAATGTTCAAGCGTCCAAAGGACACAGATCAAGACAAGCAGGATGCGGATGGACTTCCGCTGAATGCCGGTTCTCGCATGATCGAGAGAACGTCACAGAGCGACAACGAGCCTGCCCCCAGCCGTTCCGTCACCCCGTCATATGAAGCAAGGAAGCCCGCCGTGCGCACGTTGCAATCCCCCGCCTATTCCCCCGCCGCCTCCCACTCCTCACCCGCCGCGCAGGTGACACCGGCAAATCTGCATGTCGGTCGGGGTCTGAAGCTCGAAGGCAAGATCCAGTCCTGCGATACGCTGGTCATTGAGGGTGATGTGCAAGCCACGATCGAGAGCGGCACGCTCACCATTTCCGAAACCGGTGAAGTGCGTGGCGAGGCAACGGTCGATCAGGCGGAAATCAACGGAAAGTTCGACGGCACGCTGACCGTGAAGAAGTGCCTGACTGTCAATTCCACAGGCCAGGTCACCGGCACGATCCGCTATGGCGAGTTGAAGGTGGAACAAGGCGGCAAGCTCAGTGGCGAGGTGCAGGCGACAGAAGACACAACGCCCAAGCCTTCCGTAGCGTCATCCTCATCAAGTGCCTCGTCTGGCACCGGCGCCACAATGCTGCGCAACAGCGATGCGGCGGCCAGCGCGCCCAACTGAGCCGCATAGACGCGTAAATCACCCCGGAATCGGCCTCGAAAAGCGTGTTTCCGACCCTTCAGTGAGGGGCCGGTGCTTTTTGCGTCCGTCTTATGGTGCTTAGACAGTGGAATCTCGCGGCGGGCTGGCCTAATTTAGCGCCAGCGGCCACGGGAGGGTCGAACGGTGCGCGGGCCATGCCTGCTGCACCGGTAGAGCAGACAAGACGTAACGCGCAAAAAAGTAACCAGGTGATCCATTGACCAAAGTCGTCATCAGCGGAACCGGCGTATTCACGCCGCCCAATTCCATCAGCAACGAAGAACTTGTTGAATCCTTCAACCAATATGTCCGCAACTTCAATGCGGCCAATGCCGAGGGGATTGCCAAGGGTGACGTGGAAGCGTTGCAGGAATCGAGCGCCGAATTCGTCAAAAAGGCATCCGGCATCGAAGCCCGCTATGTGATGAACAAGGACGGCATTCTCGACCCCGAATTCATGACACCGCGCCTGCGCGAGCGTAGTAATGACGAACCTTCCATTCTGGCCGAAATGGCAGTCGATGCCGCCAAGAAGGCATTGAAGCGCGCGAACAAGACGCCGGCCGATATCGACGCTGTGCTGGTCGCCTGTTCCAATCTCGAACGTCCCTACCCTGCCATCGCGGTTGAAGTGCAGGACCTGCTCGGTATTGAAGGCTTCGGCTTCGACATGAATGTCGCCTGCTCGTCTGCCACATTCGGCATTCAGACAGCCTACGACATGCTCCGCTCAGGCTCGGTGCGTGCCGTGCTGATCGTGGACCCTGAAATCTGCACCGGCCATCTCAATTTCCGCGACCGCGACAGCCATTTTATTTTCGGCGATGTCTGCACCGCGATTGTTCTGGAACGCGCTGAAACATGCACGGCGGAAGGGGCGTGGGAAATTCTCGGCACACGCCTGATGACGAAATTCTCCAACAATATCCGCAATAATTTCGGCTTCCTCAACCGCACAGCTCCCGAAGGCATCGGCGCGAAGGACAAGCTCTTCGTGCAGGAAGGCCGCAAGGTCTTCAAGGAAGTCGTGCCGATGGTTTCGCAGCTCATCCTCGACCACATGGCCGATCTGGGCCTTGATCCAAAAGACCTGAAGCGCATGTGGCTGCATCAGGCCAATATCGGCATGAATGATTTCATCGGCCGAAAAGTATTGGGCCGCACACCGGAACCCAGTGAGCAGCCCAATATTCTCAATGAATATGCCAATACAAGTTCGGCAGGCTCCATCATCACTTTCAGCCAGAATTGCGAAGATCTGGCCCCCGGCGATCTGGGCCTGATCTGCAGCTTCGGTGCAGGCTATTCGGCAGGCAATGTGCTGGTGCGCAAACAGGCCTAAGCGTCGAGCGGCGTCACGGTGGCAACGCGGAAGGTCAGCATCTCGCCATCTTCTTCCGTCACCGACAGATATTCACCAGCAGCAAACTTGTGGCGGTCGAGCTTGAAAAAAGGCTCGTCCGCCTCACGCGTTGTGGCGTCATAATCGATCAGCCAACCACGCCCGATATGGCGCAAAAGACCTTTGCGATCAGCCTCACCCTCCCAGAAGCGGCGCACGGTGCAGGATTTTGAATGGTTTTTCCACTCTTCTGCATCCAGCATGGCCTCGCCATCCAGCGGAACAACCAGATCATAGCCATGCGCGGGCGAGCCATTGGGAAAGTCTTCGTTGCGCGCAAGCGTCATGCGAACATGGAAAAGCGTCATCGGATTACTCCTGTTATGTCGGCTTAACAAAGATGTGTATGCGTTGGTGCCGCGACCATGCGGCATGACGTCTATCACGCAGCGTCAATGCGCCATAAGCACCGGAATGGTGGAGTGCGAGCGGATATGTTGTGTCGCGCCGCCAATGATGAATTCACGCAGACGCGAATGACCATAGCCGCCGACAACCAGCAAATCGGCACCGAGCTTCACCGACTGGTCGAGCAATGCACCGCCCACGGAGCGACCGCTCGGCAGTTCGGCCAGATGGATCGCAGCGTGAATGCCATGCAGCGCAAGATAGTCGGCCAGCAGACTTCCCGGCTCCGAACTTGTCTGCTCGCCGATGCAGAGAATTGTGACACTCTTGGCCATTTCCAGAAACGGTATGGCCGCTGTGACAGCATGGGCGGCCATAGGACTCTGGTCCCAGCCGATTGTAATATCGCCACCGACTTCAATGGCACAGGCTTTGGGCGCAATAAGGACAGGGCGACCGGCACTCATCATAGCGGCTTCCAGCGTGCTGCCGCCTGCGGCACCGGCATTGCCTTCGCCGAAGACAACAATGTCGGACAGACCGCTATGGGCAGCCACCACATCATCGCGATGGCCCACAGCGTCGATGAAACGTGCCGACGGCAATGTCTCGACATCACCCTTGTCCACGATGGCTAGACCTGCTTTGGCCGCCGCATTGGCAAACATTTCACGGGCATTGGCGGCAGACTTATCGGCGCTCTCTTTTGCAGCCTGCATCAATTGTTCGATCACCTGACCTGACACACCGTCACCCAGAAAGGGTAGCGCGTCGGATGGGTCAGCGCGGACAAAAAGACCAACCAGTTGCGCACCGAATGTCTTTGCGACAGTCATTGCTGTCCCGATAACAACAGCTTCTGTTTCCACACCGGAAAGCGGAACGAGAATCTTGCGAACGGCCATGATCTCTTCTCCTCTAGGTAAAAACCCTTATAAACGCGACTTTCCGCCGCTCACTTATCCTTACACAAATCAACCGTCGCTCAAACGCGACAAAATAGGTTTTCTTTCGCTGCCCAGCAAAAGCACGGGACAACCTGCGGCAGCCGATAGTCGCGCCGCATCGTCATCATCACCCAGCGCATCTGCATTGACGATGACCAGACCGGCATGAACCTTTCGTGCAGCCGCTGCCAGATCGGCAGATGCAAAACCGCGCGCAAAAAGCCTGCGGAAAGGCGCACCGATGCGCAGCGCCAAACTTTCGGCAAAACCCACACAAGCCTCACCCCGGCTTGACCCTTCATCAATCGCCAGCATGGGCCTGCGGCTCGACACTGCCAAATGCGGGCTATCCTGCGACGGGTTCGCAGCAAAGCTTCCGCTCACCGCCACACCGCGCCCAGCCAGCAATACATCAGCACGCGCATCACGCGTTGCCGCACGCACAGCGCGCCCCACGTCATGCCGATGCAGGTCATGGGCGCGAATGATCAACGTATCATCTGCGCCAGTTTGCGCTGCAAGTGCGGCAAGCTTGTGACCACGCGCGATATTGAACGAGAATTCAACATGGGCTTCCTTCGCCACGCTTTCCAGCACATGGCGCGCTATGCGGGCCTGCGCCCGCAAGCGGCGGAGCATTTCGGCATCATCCACCGGCCTTGTCTCGCCGGAGAAAGAAATTTCCTGCACAAATGGTAAGGCGGAAAGACCGAGAAGATTTTCGTCCTCGACAAATATGCCCGACAATCTGGCATCGACGGAGGCCGCCACGCGCGCGGCCAGCATCAGCGCCTCACGCGCCATGAAGCCCGTGTCCAGACCGACAATGATACGGCGCGAGACGATGACCGTACCGGCCCCGCCAGCCTTGTCGTCTGTCTCTTTGCTCGCTGTCAGCTTGCCGTTCATTTCGGGCTACTTCCGTCCCTTGTCATCGACACGTTGCGCAAAGCGGCGCTGGTTGTCGGCAAAGGCTGCCAGCCGCGCCTCCGCCTTGGCAAAAACCGAACCGGGCGCGAACCGTCCATCGGCATTACGCCGACCTGCTGGCCCATCCATCAGTAATTCTACGCCTTCCTCGATCGTCTCGACAGGGTAGATTGCAAAGACACCGCGCTCCACCGCATCCACCACATCCTGCCGCAGCATCAGATGTTTCACATTGGCGGCAGGAATGAGAACGCCCTGATCGCCTGTGAGGCCGCGCCGCATGCAGATATCGAAAAAACCTTCGATCTTGTCGTTCACGCCACCAATGGCCTGCACTTGCCCGAGTTGGTTCACAGAGCCTGTGACCGCCAGACCTTGCGCGATAGGCACTTCGGCCAGCGCCGAGATCAGCGCGTAAAGCTCCGCCGACGAGGCGCTGTCACCATCAATCCCGCCATAGGACTGCTCGAAGACCAGACTGGCGCTCATGGAGAAGGGAATTTCCGGCAGGAATGTCGCCGACAAATAGCCCGACAGAATAAGCACGCCTTTGGAATGGATCGGTCCGCCCAGATCGACCTCGCGCTCGATATCGAGCACACGGGCAGACCCAAGCCCCATGCGCACCCGCGCCGTGATGCGCGAGGGACGCCCGAACGAGACTTCGCCCATGGACAGAACCGAAAGCCCGTTCACCTGACCGATGCATTCGCCTTCTGTGTCGATCATGATGATATCGCGTGTGATCATTTCCAGACTGCTTTCGCGCATCCGGTCAGCGCGTGCGATTTGCGCCTCGATGGCCGCATCGATATGGAATGCGGTGATGACCTCCACCGATTTTTCACGCGCGATATAATCGGCTTCGCGCATCAGATCGGCGACGGGGCGCATGGCAGTCGAGATCTTCTCGGCATCTTCGGCAAGGCGCGAGGCGCGTTCTGTCACGCGTGCAACTGCGGTGCGGTCCAGCGGCAACAGATCTTCGCGGCGGCATATGTCAGCCAGATAATGCGCAAAGAGAATGTCGTTTTCTGTCTCGCGATCCATCACATCGTCAAAATCGGCCGCGACCTTAAAGAGTTCGGCAAATTCGGGATCGGCATTGGAGAGCATGTAATAGAGATAGCGGTCGCCAAACAGCAGCACTTTCAGATCAAGCGGCACAGCATCGGGTTCCAGCGTGACAGTGCTGACAAGGCTCATGAATTCGCCGGGCGACTCGATCACGATCTTGCGGCGGCGCAATGCACGTTTGAGCGCTTCCCATGCCAGCGGCTCGCGCAAGACTTTCAGCGCATCAATCAGCAAGTAACCGCCATTTGCACGGTGCAGCGAGCCACCCTTGATCAGCGTGAAATCGGTGATGAGCGCACCCATCTGCGGCACATGCTCGACGCGACCCACCAGATTTTGCAAAGTCGGATGATCTTCATAGATGATAGGTGCGCCACCGCCGATATAATCGCCTGACGAGGCGGGACGTGCGCCATTGGCCACTATGATATTGACCTCATAGCGCCGGAACGGATTGACAGCCCCGTAGCCGATATTTTGTTGCTGGGTTGCGCCTTCTGCCCCTTCCGGCATACCTGCAAAGAGGCCGATATTGCTGACCAGATCGGCAATCATCTCGTCCAGCCATTCGCGCAAGGCGGGCATTGTGTCAAATTTTTTGCGTATGTCGGCGGTCGCGCGATCAACAAGACGTTTGGCGACGCCATTATTGAGCTCTTGCAGACGCGCGCGGCGTTCTTTTTCCCAGGCGGGTATATGCTCCAGCGTTTCAGCCAGTTCTTTCTGCAACGTCTGGATCGCCGCTTCCAGACGCTTGCGCTCTTCTTCGGGCAGCGCATTGAAAGCATCGGGCTTGAAGACCTCGCCGCGATGCTCGCCCGAAGTCTGGACGGGCGCGAGTGCAAAACCGGACGGCGTGCGCAGCAGCGCCAGACCCTGCTCTTCGGCGCGAGCGCGCAATCCCTCGAAAGCTTCTTCCTGTTTCTGACGAAACTCTTCGGTAATGAGTTGAAGACTGTTTTGATAATCTTCGCTGTCCAGCGTGCCCGGCACGATCACTTTCAACTCGTTGACGAGTTGCGCCATCGCCTCTTTCAGTGCTGTGCCCATGCCTGCGGCCAGTTCCAGCATGACCGGTTTGTTGGGCGCGGCAAACCGCATGACATAGGCCCAGTCCGACGGGGCGGGCTTGCTGGCGGCCAGTTCTTCCAGAAAACCGCGCACGGCTTCATGCTTGCCCGCGCTGTCTGGTCCGAGGACAAAAAGATTATAGCCATGACGCCGGATGCCGGTGCCAAAGCGCAGCGCCTCCAGCACACGGTCCTGCCCGGCAAGCCCGGACAGTTCTTCCAGATCGGCTGTGGTTTCGAATTCATATGCCGCAATGTCGCTTGCGCGATAAAGCTGTTCGGCGGAAAGAGGGTCAACTGCCATATCTGTCCTGTCTGTCGCCCTTGCGGAGGCTTGCAGCGCCTCCCTTGTCATTTGCATCAGCTTACCGCGCCGCGCGGCGGTTTCGCAAACGGGACAGCTTATCCACATATGCAGGATTTTTTTTCGCGGACAGCTTCGGATTGCTCTAGATTGCGCCGGTTCAAAAGGAGACGACCGGATGGCTGCGACAAGACGCGCAAAAGAAATCAAGCCCCGCGCATGGCAGCGCATGTTGAGCGGTCGCCGCCTTGACCTGCTGGACCCCTCGCCGCTTGATATCGAGATCGAGGATATTGCGCATGGTCTGGCCCGCGTCGCACGATGGAACGGACAGACCGTCGGCGAACATGCCTATTCGGTGGCCGAGCATTGTGTGCTTGTCTCCGACATCTGCAAGCTGATCCGTCCGGGCTGGCCAGCCAAATGGCTGCTTGCCGCCTTGCTGCATGATGCACCCGAATATGTGATCGGCGACATGATCAGCCCGTTCAAGGCAGCGCTCGGTTTCGATTACAAATCTTTCGAGCACAGGTTGGAAAGCGCGATCCATATCCGTTTCGGCCTGCCGGCCGACCTGCCCCAGACGGTTGAAGAGATCATCAAGCGGGCCGACAAGGCATCGGCCTTTTTCGAAGCCACCCAGATTGCGGGATTTTCCGACACGGAAGGGGCCGAGATATTCGGGCGCCCCCGTGGCCTTGCGCCGGTCAAGCTCAAGCCCCTGCCCACAAGCGAGGCACAGGCAAAGTTTCTCAAGCGCTTTGCCGCGCTCACCAAAGCCATGGATCAGACGCAAGACGGACCATCATAAATCCGTGCATAAAACGGGTTAAAGACTGTTAATACTGCATTTTGACGGTGCTTTTCACAAATCTGTGTTATGTAGTGAAGATGATTTATGTAAGCCCCCTCAGCGATGTGGAAGGTGCGATTGCGCGGCACAAACCCTCGCATCTCGTCAGCCTGCTCGATCCTGAAAGCATGATCGAGACGCCATCCGGCATCACGCGCACACAGCATCTGCGTCTTTCCGTCAATGATATTGCCGAGCCGATCGACACGCTCCTGCCACCGGGCGAGCAGCATGTGGCCGAGCTTGTCTCTTTCATTCGCGGATGGGACCAGACCGCCCCCTTGCTTGTGCATTGCTGGGCAGGCATCAGCCGCTCCACAGCCGCCGCCTTTGTCGCGCTATGTGTGCTCAATGAAGATGCGTCGGAAGAGGCGCTCGCCATGCTCATCCGTCAACGCGGTGCGCATGCCTATCCCAATCGCCTGATCGTCGGGCTTGCCGACAATCTTCTGCGCCGCAAGGGCCGCATGATTTCCGCCGTCGAGGCGATGGGTCCGGCGCGCGGTGCATGGGAAGGCCAGACATTCTCGCTGCCAGCCCGCCCGCAGGTCTGAGCGCATGAGCAAGCCCGCAGCACCCGCTCAAACGCCGTCAGGCGCATCGCGCCGCGCGGCGCATGCCGATGGCATGACCGACAAGGCTGTTGTGATCGGCCTTAATGCGGCGATTGTCACTGTGTCGGAGGACCAGCCGAAGATTCTGGTCGTGCCGCAATCGGGCACAAATGCAGGCAATGCCGAGAGCTGGGACGCGCTACCCTTCGGCCCCTTCGATCCGCTGCATCACCGCACACTGGATATCGGATTGCGCGACTGGGTGCAGGAGCAGACGCATCTGGCGCTCGGCTATGTCGAACAGCTCTACACATTCGGCGACCGTGGCCGCAATGCGATGGAAGTCAACGAGGCGGGCGCGCATGTCGTCTCGGTGGGCTATCTGGCGCTGACACGCACCAACGAGAGCGAACAGGAAGATGCGGCATGGCGCGACTGGTATCAGTATTTCCCTTGGGAGGACTGGCGCGACCGCAAGCCCGCCATTATCGATCAGGCGATTGCACCCTTGCTGCGCGACTGGGCAGCACGCCAGACCGATGCCACACCGGAGGAGCTGACACGCGGCAAAAGACGCGACCGCCTGCGCCTGTTTTTCGGGCTTGATGGCGGCCAGTGGGACGACGAAAAAGTTCTGGAGCGCTACGAGCTTCTTTATGAAGCCGGATTGCTGCGCGAAGCCGCCCGCGATGGACGCCAAAACGCCCAGCCGGTCAGCGAGGCCCAAAGCAGCGACATGATGCTGGGCCTGCCCATGCAGTTTGATCATCGCCGCATTCTGGCAACCGCCATGAGCCGTCTTCGCGCCAAGCTGAAATATCGCCCCGTCGCCTTCGAACTCATGCCGCCGGTTTTCACACTTTATGAGTTACAGAAAACCGTCGAGGCTCTGCTCGGCCTGCATGTCCACAAACAGAATTTCCGACGTCTCGTCGAAAAAGGCGGGCTGGTGGAACGCACCGGCAAGATGACCACCCGCACGGGCGGTCGCCCCGCCGAACAATTCCGCTTCCGCCGCGAAGTTCTGAACGAACGCCCCGCCCCGGGCCTGCGCCTTGCCCCCACCAAAAGCCGCGCGGTGAGCTGAGACATGAAAGACATCTCGCTTAAGGCCGTCGCCATCAGTTCGGTTTCGAGCTTTGTACTGATGATTGTCTTCATCACGCTGCTCGGTACCGCCTATGGCGCGGTGCAGCCTGCGGGCATGAGCGAGGAAGAGATTGCCGTTGCTTTCGCGACCTCATGGGTCTCCATGCTTTCGCTTCTGGCTGTTGTCCTTGCCGGTGCGCTGGGGGCTCGCATTGCCGGCAAAAGGCATGTTCTGCACGGGGCGCTGTCTGCCAGCCTCAATGTCATCTGGGGCATCTTCTGCCTGATTTTCCTGATGCCGCTCTCCGCGATGATGGTTCTGACCCTTCTCGCCAACCCTTTGCTGGGGGCATTGGGCGGCTATATCTACCTAAGTCTCAGAAAAGACTGACATTTTTACCCTGTGCAAATTTGCAACGGGCCTGTCGTCGCAGCTTCATATTTACGATTGACGCTTGATAATGCTCAAGCGTAGCATATCTACTATTGGAGACCGGCCCTCTTCCGAGGTGTCGGTGTTTTTGATCCCAATAATATGCTCAAGTTGAGCATTATTAGGAGACGAGAAGATGGCACTGGCAGGCGAACTGACACGCAAAGACGCTGACACAAAGCCCGCGGCCCGCACATTCAAGCCCGTGGACATGCCCGAGCTTGAATACACGCCCGGCCTCGCCAAGGAAATGGCCCCGCTTTACGAAAAGGTGAAGCATGTGGTGCCCTCGGTCGAATGGCCCTTCTTCGCGCCCTATATCCACGCGATCAACCGTCTGAAAAAAGAGCGCGACGCGGTTATCCTCGCGCATAACTATCAGACACCGGAAATCTTCCATTGCGTCGCCGACATTGCGGGCGACAGCCTGCAGCTTGCCAAGGAAGCCACCAAGGTCGAAGCCAGCACAATCATCCAGTGCGGCGTTCACTTCATGGCGGAAACATCGAAGCTGCTGAACCCCAACAAGACCGTTCTCATTCCCGATGTGAAAGCCGGTTGCTCGCTGGCCGACAGCATCACGGGTGCCGATGTGCGCTTGCTGCGCCAGCAATATCCCGGTGTGCCGATCATCACTTACGTCAACACATCAGCGGACGTAAAAGCCGAAAGCGACATTTGCTGCACGTCTTCCAACGCGCTCAAGATCGTCGAAAGCTTCGGCGTGGACAAAGTGCTTTGCATCCCGGACGAATATCTGGCGCAGAACATTGCCAACCAGACAGACGTCAAAGTCATCGCCTGGAAAGGCCATTGCGAAGTGCATGAGCGTTTCACGCCGGAAGAACTGCGCCAGTATCGCAAGGACGATCCGAACATCGTCATCATCGCGCATCCCGAGTGCCCGCCAGATGTTGTGGCCGAAGCCGATTTCGCAGGTTCCACATCAGGCATGATCGAGTGGGTCAAGACCAACAAGCCCGCCCGCGTCGTCATGGTCACCGAATGCTCGATGAGCGACAATGTCGCCGTCGAAAACCCCGATGTCGAATTTGTGCGCCCGTGCAATCTCTGCCCGCATATGAAGCGCATCTCGCTCAAGAACATTCTCGACAGCCTTGTCTATATGCGTGAGGAAGTGACGGTCGATCCGCTCATCGCCGATCGCGCAAGGCTCGCCGTCGAGCGCATGATCAATCTCAAGAACTGATCGGTTCCCTCAAGCCATCCGTTCCGAAGTGTCGAGAGGCACATCATGACCACACGCAAATCTATTGATGCCGGCGACGTACTCATCGTCGGGGCGGGTCTGGCCGGTCTCTTCACGGCGCTGAAGCTTGCGCCCCGCCCTGTCACTGTGCTGGCAGCAGCTCCCATTGGCGATGGCGCGTCAAGCGCATGGGCGCAAGGCGGCGTTGCGGCAAGCGTCGATGCTGGTGACACACCTGCTTCGCACACCGCCGACACGGTTGTCGCCGGTGCAGGCATTGTGGACGAGCCTGTCATGCTGCGCATCGCGCAGGAGGCTGGCGACCGCATCGAAGATCTGCTGCGTCTCGGTGTGCCGTTTGACCGCGACCTCGAAGGCAAGCTCTCTCTTGGCCGCGAGGCCGCCCATAGCCATCGCCGCATCGTGCGCGTGCGTGGCGACCGCGCAGGCAAGGCCATCATGGAAGCGCTTGTTGCTGCCGTGCGGGCCACGCCCTCGATCACCGTCATCGAAGGCTATTCGGCTTTTGAACTTATCAAGCAGGGCGAACGCATTGCAGGCGTCCATGCGCATGATACGGACGGTCAGGTCCTCAGCGTCACGGCGCGTGCCACAGTTCTCGCATCCGGCGGTGTCGGCCAGCTTTTTGCCGTCACCACCAATCCCGTGCAGGCACAGGCGCAAGGCATGGCCATGGCTGCGCGTGCCGGTGCCGTGATTGCCGATCCTGAATTCGTGCAGTTCCACCCGACCGCCATTGCAGGCACGCGCGACCCCGCACCGCTCGTCACCGAAGCCTTGCGCGGCGAAGGTGCAACGCTGATCGACGGTCAAGGCCGCCGCTTCATGCCTGCCGTGCATCCCGATGCCGAGCTTGCGCCCCGCGATGTGGTCGCCCGCTCCATCCATCGCGAGATTGCGGCAGGTCGCACAGTCTTTCTCGACACACGCGCCGCCCTTGGCGCACGTCTGCCTGAAGCCTTCCCCACCGTTTACGCAAATTGCGTCAGCATGGGCGTCGATCCGGTGCGCGATCCGATCCCCGTCGCGCCTGCCGCGCATTACCATATGGGCGGCATCAATGTGGACGAGCGCGGGCGCACGTCGCTTGAAGGGCTTTGGGCCTGTGGCGAAGTCTCATCTACCGGCGCGCATGGTGCAAATCGTCTGGCGTCGAATTCGCTTCTGGAAGCCGTTGTCTATGGCGCGCGCATTGCCGAAGACATTGCCGCAACCGAGCTTGCTGATGTGGATCACAATGCCGCCGCGCCCTTGCTTGATCCGGCACTTCCCGTCTCGCCGCTTCTCGTCGCGCAATTGCGCCAGTTGATGAGCGCCTCTGTCGGCGTGGTGCGCAACCGCGAGGCCATGGTGCAGGCGCTTGCCGATATTGAGCGCCTTGCGCAAATGGCTGGTGCACAAAACCTCTTCTCCAATCTCGCCACCAGTGCGGCACTGATTGCAGCAGGCGCATTGGCACGCGAGGAAAGCCGCGGCGGTCATTTCCGCAGCGATTTTCCCGAAGCGCGTGATGTCTGGCAGCACCGGACATTTCTCACGCTGGAAGACGCAAAAACCATTGCGGCACAGTCACAAGTCTCCCCTCCGACCACCCGCGAAGGCTCCTGCGCATGACCCTGAAAGACCTCGAACCGCTGTCACCGCTTTTCATCGAGCCAGCGGTCCGCGCGGCGCTTTTGGAAGATCTGGGCCGCGCTGGCGACATCACCACAGAAGCCACCATTCCCGCCGGTGCAAAAGCCCGCGTCGTCATCCGTGCGCGTGAAGACGGACGCATTGCAGGACTTGATTGCGCACGCACATCATTTCGGCTGATGGACCCCGCTCTGCGCGTCGCCGTTGAAAAGCCCGACGGTTCAGACGTGATGCCCGGCGATATTGTCGCCGCCATTGAAGGCAATGCGCGTGCCATCATCACAGGCGAGCGAGTGGCTCTTAATTTCATGGGGCATCTCTCGGGCATTGCGACAGCCACACGCGAACTTGTGCGCCTCACTCAAGGCACCAAGGCGCGTATCTGCTGCACACGCAAGACGACACCGGGTCTTCGTGCCCTCGAAAAATATGCCGTGCGTGCCGGTGGCGGCATGAACCATCGCTTCGGTCTCGATGACGCCGTGCTTATCAAAGACAACCACATCGCAGTGGCCGGCGGTGTGCGCAATGCCATTGAGGCAGCCCGCGCGCGCGCTGGTCACATGGTCAAAATCGAAGTCGAGGTCGATACGCTCGACCAACTCGAAGAAGTCATGCAGATCGGCTGCGAGGTTGTGCTGCTGGACAATATGAACCCCGAAACGCTGACCATGGCCGTGAAGCTCGTCAATGGCCGCGCCATTTGCGAAGCCTCAGGCCGCGTCACGGCAGAAACCGCCGGTGCCATTGCCGCCTCGGGCGTCGATCTCATCTCCTGCGGTTGGATCACCCATTCCGCCCCCTGCCTCGACTTGGGGCTGGATTTCGACGCTCTGACCGCTTCCTGAGCTATTCTTTCTGGCACCACACTCAAATATCGATAGACTTCGGTCCATCGAAATCCAAAACACGCGAAAAGCGGGAGACACATATGGGAAGCGCAAAAGGGCGGAAGTCCATTTTCATCACAGGAGCGGCCTCGGGCATGGGGCTTGAGACAGCACGGCTGTTTCACGGCAAGGGCTGGTTCATTGGCGGCTATGACGTCAATGCGGACGGCCTGAAAAAGCTCGAAGCCGAGCTTGGCGCCGATAATTGCGTCGTTCAGACACTCGACGTCACCGACAAGAAGGCCTACGAGGCCGCTATTGCCGCTTTCGGCAAGGCCACAGATGGCAAGATGGACGTGCTCTTCAACAATGCGGGCATCGGGCGCGGCGGTTTCTTCGACGAGATGCCGTTTGAAGACGTGCTGGCTGTCGTAAATGTGAATTTTGTCGGCGTGCTCAACGGCATCTATTCGGCCATAGGCCTGCTCAAAGCCACGCCGGGTTCGCTTTGCTTCACCACATCTTCGTCGTCCGCCACATACGGCATGCCGGGCATTGCGGTCTATTCAGCCACCAAACATGCGGTGAAGGGCCTGTCGGAAGCCCTTTCCATCGAATTCCGCCGCCATGGCGTGCGCGTGGCCGACGTGCTGCCGGGCCTGATCGACACGCCGATCCTGCCCGATGGGGCAGTTGCAGGCGCACCCAAGGAAGGCATGTTCCGCGCCATTCCGCCGGTCGAAGTCGCCAAGGTCGTCTGGGAAGCTTATGGCTCGGACAAGCTGCACTGGTATGTGCCGCCGGAACTGGCCGAACTGGACAAGGCAGCGGGCAATGCACCGGAAACCGTGCGCGAGCAGATCGCTACCTCTGCCATGTTCTCCCAGCAGCAGCCAGCCGCTAAAGACTGAAACGCCTAGACAACACAGACAAAAAGGGCGGAACCCATGAGGTTCCGCCCTTTTTCGTATCCGGCGTCGCTTGCGACTTATGGCCTGTCAGGATTGGGGACCGGTCAGGCCGTCCGCATCGCTGCTATAGAAGATATGCTGGCCGATCTTGGCCACTTCGACCATATGAGGGGCCCAATAGGGACTCACATAATTGGCGTGGTAATAAGTGGCCGTGCCCACCAGCGAATTACGGACGCGGCCCGACAGCACGTAATGCGCCATGCGCTGCGCCTTGCGCCAGGCCAGATTGTCGCGCGGGCGCTTCATCGAGCCGTCACAGGCAAATGAGAACTGGCAGCGGCCTGTGCTGGCACCCTGAAAGACCACACCGCAGATGGTGGAGGGATAGCGACCTGACAGAACGCGGTTGATCACGACTTCGGCCACGGCCAGCTGTCCGACCGCGCGTTCGCCACGGGCTTCATAATAGATACCTTCGATCAGGCAGCGGCGCTCGGCCTCAAGGTCGTTGAGCTTGATCTGCAATGTCGGGCGGGCCACGGCATCGCTTGCCGACAAGGCGCTCTCGTCGAGCAGGTCATTGTCATCAAAGCGCAGCAGGCCTGCATCCGAGCTGTGATAGACAGCCGATACGATGCCGCCTTGGCGGGCTTTCTGGCTGGCGGTCATCACCTGTGCGGTGGCACCATTGGCTGCGGTTGCCGCGTCCGACGTAATCGTCAGGGCCACCACATCGGCACCGGCTTTATCAGGGTCAATCGTTGCAGCGGCGACGATGGCGGGCGCAGTGGTCGCCTCGCTCTTTGTCACGCTGATGGCCAGGGCGCTTGTGACTGCGGTAAGGCAAAATAAACCAACCGCGACATGCGCCGTGCCAGAAACGATATGGCTCACATCGAGCCATTCCAGAAGTCTTCGCATCGTTCTCCAATCCGACCGCTACGTTGTTCTCTCAGTCCTCGGTGCGCCCCACGCCTTTCCTTAGTGGGTCGCTTTCCCCTCCAGTGAGGGACCCTCAACGGCGAGGGGTCTTACGAAGTACTGCAGACAGCTTTGCTGTGCGTTCTAGAGCCCGATGCCTTTCCCGACACCTGGGCGTTTACACATTCCTTAATTGGTGGTCGAGATAGCATGCGTCCAGAGGGCCGCCAAGACTTTCTTGCATCCCAAAAATGAACATTCCTCAATCTCATGGGTTTACCTTGCGTTTCGAGGTTAACGGCCCTCAAAAAAACGGCTGAATCACTCAATTCCGTCGTTAGCAAATGTGCAAAAAAGTCGCAGTTTGTACATTGGTATATAGACCGATTCATTTTCCATTTTGCAGACGCGAATGGAAAATAATGTCCGCCATTCACGGCGAATACCGATAAATGCCTGCGGGACAAGCATAAATCCGATTGCGATAATTTCCCTTGTTGCACTGCACAGCAGCACACATAACCTCCGCAAGCCCCGCACTATATATTCTGTATAAGGATTATATGTCCGGACAATCCGGAAGCTGACATATTAATCAGCCTACTGATCTACTGTCCGACTTGCACCGCACAGGGATTATTTTTCCACCCAAAACACCTCTGCTCCGCCCCCTCCGGAGCCTCCAGAATGGCGGGGTTCAAGGTTAAGAAATGCCGTGTTTGGTTAACGCCCCAAACAGCAAAAAGGGGCCGAAAACGGCCCCTTTTTCATCATTCCGGATGATAACGACTATTCACGATCAGACGTCGCGTTCATGCCCTTTGGACAGGGCCGACTGGGCGGCGGCAAGCCGTGCGATCGGCACGCGGTAGGGCGAGCAGGAGACATAGGTCAGGCCGACCTCTTCGCAGAAGGCGATGGAGGCCGGGTCGCCGCCATGCTCGCCGCAGATGCCGAGCTTGATATCGGGGCGGGTCTGGCGGCCGCGTTCAGCGGCAATCGAGACCAGCTCGCCCACGCCTTCGGTGTCCAGCGAGACGAAGGGGTCCTGCTGGATGACCTTCTTGGCCACATAATCATTGATGAAATTGGCCGCGTCGTCCCGGCTAATGCCATAGGTCGTCTGGGTCAAGTCATTGGTTCCAAAGGAGAAAAACTCTGCCGATTCGGCAATCTGGCGGGCCATCAGGGCGGCGCGCGGCAGCTCGATCATGGTGCCGATCTGGTAGGTGAGCTTTGCACCCTGCTCCTTTTCGACCGCGGCGGCCACAGCCACGATCTTGGCTTTCAGCATATCCAGCTCGGTTTTCATCGAAACCAGCGGGATCATGACCTCGGGGATCACGGCCTCGCCTGTCTCTTTGGCGGCTTCTATGGCCGCTTCAAAGATCGCACGGGCCTGCATCTCGTAGATTTCAGGATATGTGATGCCGAGGCGGCAGCCACGATGGCCGAGCATGGGGTTGAACTCATGCAGGTCGGCCACACGGCGGGCGAGCTTTTCGACGTCGATGCCGGTCGAGGCGGCCACCTGCGCCATTTCCTCGTCGCCCTTGGGCAGGAATTCATGCAGCGGCGGGTCGAGCAGACGGATCGTCACCGGCAGGCCCTTCATGATGACGAAAAGCTGGCGGAAATCGTCGCGCTGCATGGGCAGGATCTTTTCCAGCGGCGCGATGCGGCCTGCCATATCGTCAGCCAGGATCATCTGGCGCACGGCGACAATGCGGGTCTCGTCGAAGAACATGTGTTCCGTGCGGCAAAGGCCGATGCCTTCCGCGCCGAATTTGCGCGCGGTGGCGGCATCCAGCGGGGTTTCGGCATTGGTGCGCACTTTCATGCGGCGATAGCTGTCGGCCCAGCCCATCAGCTTGGCAAAGTCGCCCGAAAGCTCCGGCTGGAGCATCGGCACTTCGCCTTTGATGACCTGACCCGTCGAGCCATCCACCGTGATGATGTCGCCCTTTTTGATGGTCTGGCCCATCACCGTGAATTGTTCGGCCTTGTAGTCGATACGGATCGAGCCGACACCGGACACGCAAGGACGACCCATGCCACGGGCCACCACAGCCGCGTGGCTCGTCATGCCGCCACGCGTCGTCAGGATCGCAACGGCGGAATGCATGCCGTGAATGTCTTCCGGCGATGTCTCGATACGCACGAGAACCACATTGCGGCCCTCGCTCTTGGCAGCCGCCGCCTCGTCGGACGAGAAGACCACTTCGCCCGATGCCGCACCGGGCGATGCGGGCAGACCGGCGGCGATCACATCGCGATGCGCGTCGGGATCGAGTGTCGGATGCAGCAACTGGTCGAGCGAAGCCGGGTCCACGCGCAGCACGGCCTGTTTCTCGTCGATCAGGCCTTCTGCGGCCATTTCCACGGCGATTTTCAGCGCGGCTTTGGCTGTGCGCTTGCCTGCACGGGTTTGCAGCATCCAGAGCTTGCCGTTTTGCACCGTGAATTCCACGTCCTGCATATCGGCATAGTGCTTTTCGAGCCGTGCGAAATTGGCGATCAGCTCTTCATAGACCACAGGCATGGCCTCTTCCATCGAGGGCAGCTTGTCTTTGTTTTCAAGGCGGGCGGCCTTGGTCAGCGATTGCGGTGTGCGAATGCCCGCCACCACGTCCTCGCCCTGCGCGTTGACAAGGAACTCGCCATAGATCGCGCGTTCGCCCGTCGAGGGGTTACGCGTGAAGGCAACGCCCGTGGCCGATGTTTCGCCCATATTGCCAAACACCATGGCCTGCACGTTCACAGCCGTGCCCCAGCTTTCAGGAATATTGTGCAGGCGGCGGTAAGTCTCCGCACGCTGGTTGCGCCACGAGCCGAACACGGCCGAAATCGCGCCCCAGAGCTGCTCGTTCACATCCTGCGGGAAGGGACGGCCCAGTTCCGTCTCGACGATTTTCTTGTAGCGCGAAATCACATCGCGCCAGTCATCGGCCTTCAGTTCCGTGTCGAGGTTCAGCTCGTGCTCTTCCTTGTAATATTCAAGGATTTCCTCGAAGTGATGATGGTCCACGCCCAGCACCACGTCCGAATACATCTGGATAAAGCGGCGATAGCTGTCAAAGGCGAAGCGTTCATCGCCCGCGCGGGCGGCAAGCCCTGCAACCGTCACATCATTGAGGCCGAGGTTCAGCACCGTGTCCATCATGCCGGGCATGGAGGCACGCGCACCGGAGCGCACCGAGACGAGCAGCGGGTTTTCCTTGTCGCCGAATGTCGCGCCCACCGTCTTGCCAATGGCTGACAAAGCCGTCTCGACCTGCCCCGCCAGATTGGCGGGATAGTTGCGGTCATTGTCATAGTAAGCGGTGCAAAGCTCGGTCGTGATCGTAAAGCCGGGCGGCACCGGCAGTCCGAGGTTCGACATTTCGGCAAGGTTCGCACCTTTGCCGCCCAGCAGATTGCGCATATCAGCCGCGCCTTCCGCCTTGCCGTCACCGAAGGAATAAACCCATTTCTGATCAGCCATCGCTCACGCCTTTGTTTGGGCAGTACTAAGTCTTCAATTCACAATTTACTTCGTCATGCGCGGGCTTGACCCGCGTATCCACGTCTTTGCCGCAGGTGATGCAGACAAGACGTGGATGGCCGGATCAAGTCCGGCCATGACGACCTCATTTTGATCGGGGGTGACTACCCCTCGACTTTCGAAAAATCCGCGACTGTGTGAAGCGCGGCGCGGATCTGCGCCAGCATCTTCAAACGGTTCTCGCGGAAACCTTCCTCATTGACCTTCACATGTTCAAAGAAGGCATCTACCGGCGCGCGCAATTGCGCAAGGGCGCCCATTGCCGCAGCGAAATCCTCGGCCTTCACAGCCGTTTCCGCTTCCTTGGATGCCTTGGCAATCGCATCGAACAAAGCCTGCTCCTGCGGCAGAGTTCCACGATCCGGCACACCGTCAAATGTGGTGCCGTCCTTCTTCTCTTCAATCTTGAGAATATTCACCGCGCGCTTGTAACCGGCGAGCAGGTTCGCGCCGTCGTCTGTGGCGAGGAATGCCGAGAGCGCTTCCACGCGTTTCACGATGAGCACGAGATCGTCTTGGCCTTCAAGCGCGAACACGGCGTCAACGAGATCATGACGTGCGCCGCGATCACGGAGATAGACTTTCAAACGGTCGGCGAAGAAGGCGAGGAGGTCACCTTCAAGCAATTCATCTGCGAAGCGATGCCTATAGTCGGGATCATTTGACCGGATGAGCTTTTGAAAGCCGTCATCATAGGACCGCTTGATGCTATTCATTACTGGACTCAGCGGGAGACGAATATTGCCTTCAAGCAGAACTCGAATAACACCTAGAGCCGCGCGACGAAGTGCGAATGGATCTTTCGAACCAGTTGGCCGTTCGTTGACACCAAAAAAACCTACTAGGCTCACAAGTTTGTCTGCGAGTGCTATAACTTTTCCGAGTGATGATTCAGGTATGTTATCAGAAGGTCCCACCGGCGCGTAATGCTCGGCTATTGCATCTGCCACTTCCGTCCGCAGACCATCATTAAGTGCATAGTACCGACCCACAACACCTTGCAACTCAGGAAACTCGTAAACCATTCCAGTTACTAAGTCTGCTTTGCATAGCAATGCAGCATCATCAATATCAAGGCGGTTTGCGCTTGGGACAAAGTCAACAATTTCGTATGCAGCCATTTGAATACGGCGTGATTTGTCCTCCATGTCTCCGAGGGCGTCGAAGAATTTCACTTCCACCAATTTGCCTGACCACCAGTCAAGCGTGTGTTTCTTGTCCTGATCCCAAAGGAAACGCGCATCAGAGAAGCGCGCACGCAGCACGCGTTCATTGCCGTTGACGATGGCCGCACCACCATCTTCCGCGATGATGTTTGCCACCACGATGAAGCGCGGCGCGAGTTTGCCCTCCGCATCCGTCAGCGCAAAATATTTCTGGTTCGCGCGCATCGTGCTTGTCAGCACTTCCTGCGGCACAGTCATGAAGTCATCGTCGATCTTGCCGATCAGCGGCACCGGCCATTCGACAAGGCCTGCCACTTCATGCAGCAGCGCTTCGTCTTCAAACAGATGCAGGCCCGCTTCCTGTGCCAGATGCAATGCGCCTTCATGGATTTCTTTGGCGCGCTCAGCCGGATCAAGGATCACATGGGCGGATTTGAGCTTGGCTTCGTAGTCGGCAAAATCCGTCACGGCAAAAGCATCAGGCGCCATGAAGCGATGACCGCGTGTCTTGTCGCCTGACGTAATACCTTCCAATTCAAACGGCACAACCTTGCCGCCGAGGAGGCACAGAATTGAATGCAGCGGGCGCACCCAACGCAATGTGCCTGTGCCCCAGCGCATCGACTTCGGCCAGGGGAAATTACGGATCACATCCGGCACGATTTCAGCGATCAGGTCAGCAGTCGCGCGGCCGGGCTTATCCGTCACGGCGAGATAGAAAGCGCCCTTCTTGTCTTCCTGCACGGTCGCTTGATCGATCGAGGTGAGGCCCGCCGCGCGCAAGAAGCCTTCAATGGCTTTTTCCGGCGCGCCGACTTTCGGGCCTTTGCGTTCTTCTTTGACGTCCGGCGTCTTGTCCGGCAACCCGTCGATCACCAGCGTCAAGCGGCGCGGGGTGGCAAAGGCGCGCGCATTGGCGCTTTCAACGCCCGCGGCTTTCAGCGCATCAGTGACCATGCGCGACAGGTCTTCGCTCGCGCGCTTTTGCATACGGGCGGGGATTTCTTCGGAGAAGAGTTCGAGAAGGAGTTCGCTCATCGGGCGATGCCCCCCACCCGGATCGCTACGCTCTCCGACCTCCCCTCGAGGGGGAGGTAAGAGTGAAGGAAAGATTCAAAACAAAATTCACCTCCCCCTTGTGGGGAGGTCAAAAAATTCACTTCAGAATTTTTTGGGTGGGGGTACGCCACAAAAACACTCATGCCGCATCCCCCGTCTGCGTATCCGCCCATGCCTTGGCACAGCCTTTGGCCAAGTCGCGCACACGGCCGATATAGGCCTGTCGCTCCGTCACCGAGATCACACCGCGTGCATCGAGCAGATTGAAATTGTGGCTCGCCTTGATGCACTGGTCATAGGCAGGCAGCGGCAGCTTCTGTTCCAGCAGCGCATTGCATTCTTTTTCAGCGTCGGCGAAATGCTGGAACAGCATCTCGGTATTTGCATGCTCAAAATTATGTGCGGAAAATTCCTGCTCGGCTTGCAGGAACACATCGCCATAGGTCACGCGGTCCGCGCCTTCCGCCCCGTTAAAGTCGAGGTCATAGCCATTGTCCACGCCCTGGATATACATGGCGAGGCGCTCCAGCCCGTAGGTCAGCTCGCCGGAGACAGGATTGCAGTCCTGTCCGCCCACCTGCTGGAAGTAGGTGAATTGCGAGACTTCCATCCCGTCGCACCAGACCTCCCAGCCAAGGCCCCATGCGCCCAGCGTCGGGCTTTCCCAATCATCTTCCACAAAGCGGATATCGTGGTTCTTGGGGTCGATGCCGAGTTCATAGAGGCTTTGCAGGTAAAGCTCCTGCAAATTCTCGGGGCTGGGCTTCAGGATCACCTGAAACTGGTAATAGTGCTGAAAGCGGTTCGGATTGGTGCCATAGCGCCCGTCTGTCGGGCGGCGCGAGGGCTGCACATAGGCCGCTTTCCATGGTTTCGGGCCCAGCGAGCGCAAAGTGGTCGCGGGGTGAAACGTGCCTGCGCCCATCGACATGTCGTAAGGCTGAAGGATCACACAGCCCTGCCCCGCCCAGAAGGTCTGGAGCTTGAGGATCAGGGATTGGAATGACAAATCACGCTTGGCCGTCATTTTCTTGCCGATACTTTCAGGGGCGGGCCTGACCACCCGGAATCGGGACGGCCAAGCCTCAAGGGCGGGCGCAACCTAGCGGCATGGCCTATAGGGGGTCAAGCAAACGGCCTTCCTTATGGCCGCCGCCGATTTCCTCTTTATAATTGGGAAATGCAGGGTCATGCGACCCTTTATATAGAGCAGGGAAGTATCGGATGCCGATTGAGAAACGTGATGGTGAGATCCTCATCGGTGTAAGCACCAAACCGGAGACTTTGCAGCTCAAACTGGCCAATCGCCACGGGCTGGTCACAGGGGCCACCGGAACGGGCAAAACCGTCACGCTTCAGGGGCTGGCCGAGGGGTTTTCCAATGCCGGCGTGCCGGTCTTTGCCGCCGATATCAAGGGCGACCTGTCCGGCCTCAGCCAGCCGGGTGACGGGGCACCGCCTTTCGTCAAGCGGGCCGCCGAAATCGGCGTCGATTATGTGCCGGACCGCTTTCCCACCATTTTCTGGGACGTTTTCGGCGAAAAGGGCCATCCCGTCCGCACAACCATTTCAGAAATGGGGCCTTTGCTGCTCGCCCGCCTGCTGGGTCTCAATGACACACAAGAGGGTGTGCTCAACATCGCCTTCCGTGTCGCCGACGAACAGGGTCTGCTGCTTCTCGACCTGAAAGACCTGCGGGCCATGCTGGCCTTTGTCTCGGAAAACTCAAAAGAGCTGAGCGCCGTCTATGGCAATGTCTCCAAGCAGTCGGTCGGCGCCATCCAGCGCCAGTTGCTGATGCTTGAAAACCAGAATGCCGCCAATTTCTTTGGCGAGCCTGCGCTGGACATTAACGAGCTTATGCGCACCGACCGCGACGGGCGCGGCATGATCAATATTCTGGCCGCAGACCGGCTGATGGATAATCCCCGCCTCTATGCGACTTTTCTTCTCTGGCTCCTGTCGGAACTCTTCGAAGAACTGCCCGAGATCGGCGACCCAGAAAAACCCCGTCTCGTCTTCTTCTTTGACGAGGCGCATCTGCTGTTCAATGACGCCCCAAAGGCGCTCATCGAAAGCGTCGAGCGTGTTGTGCGGCTCATCCGGTCCAAGGGTGTCGGCGTCTATTTCGTCACGCAGAACCCGCTCGATGTGCCAGACACTGTGCTCGCCCAGCTTGGCAACAAGGTGCAGCATGCCTTGCGCGCCTTCACCCCGCGCGACCAGAAGGCCGTGCGGGCGGCGGCAGAAACCTTCCGCCAGAACCCCGCATTCGACACAGAAAAAGCCATTACCGAAATCGGTGTCGGCGTGGCGCTTGTCTCCACATTGGGGCCAAAGGGCGTGCCCAGCATGGTGGAGCGCACTTTGATCGCGCCGCCGTCAGGCCGCGTCGGCCCCGCCACAGATGCGGAGCGCAAGGCCATCATGGATGCCAGCCCCTTGCGGGGTCGCTATGACAAGCCGCTTGACCGCGAATCCGCCTTCGAGCTTCTGGCCAGGCGGCGCGAGCAGACCCAGCCGCAAGACGCCCCGCCCGTTGCCACCGCACCGCGTCGCAGCGGCGGCGGTTCCGTGCCCTCCACCTCGCCATGGGACCGCCCGTCCGACATGGCCGCACGCGTCCCCATGCCCGAACAGCCAAGCACAAGACGCCGCGCGCCCGCCGAGCCGAAAACGACAGGACGGGCAAAAACCTCGACGACAGAACGTGTGCTTACAAATCTCGCGTCATCGGCCGCACGGACCATCGGGACACAAGTCGGCCGCGCCATCTTCCGCTCGATCTTGGGAAGCATGACGAAGCGCTGATTTCAGCGGTGATTTAATTTATCTCAGTGATGCTGGTCGGGGACGTAAAGACCGTCCTCGGTCTCGCGCAGGGTGCCCAGATCACGCGGCTCGACGCGCGACTGATGGCGCGCACGCACCATATTCTCGCGCTGGCGCTCTGCCGCACGGGCAAAGGCCTTATAGGCCGAATAACAGGCCGCCATTAAGACAGCGGCGAAAACAAGTTTCGTCATGGGATCGCCCTTTCCCGCTCAAGACCTGCCCTTATGGGTGGCTCTCTGCGATAGGTTCAGACTAAGCACCTTCGTGCCGCGGTGCAATCGGATTGCAACACAGATTTTACGCAGTATCAGGCATTATGGATTGTTTCGCCCCTTAAAGGCCGAAACGGGCCCAGATCGAGCGTTTTTCGAGCGTATGGAACAGGCTTTCCGCCAGCGTGTCGCCCAGCGCCGCACCGGCTTCGGTGCCCAGAGACGACAGAGCAAGACCACGCCGCCAGAAGGGTTTCTTGCCACCGACGGGCTTCAGTTTCACATCGTCGCCGAATTTCTCGCGCATTGTGGCTCGCAGATCGCCGATCCCGTCGATCAGCCCGCGCGATTTCGCGCCTGATGCTGCCCAGAATGCGCCTGTGAAAATATCGGGCGCATCGCCCAGCTTCTCGCCGCGCGATTTGCGCACCAGCGCCTTGAAGCCCTCATGCACTTCGGCTTGCAGGTCGAGCAGGCGCTTCACGTCTTCGGGATTTTCCGGCTTGAACGGGTCGAGCATCGCCTTGCTCTCGCCCGATGTATGCACGCGGCGCTCCACGCCCAGTTTCTCGATGAGGCCGGTAAAGCCGAACCCTGCCGAGACGACACCGATGGAGCCGACAACCGAGCTTTCATCGGCGTAGATTTCATCAGCGGCGCAAGCCAGCATATAGCCGCCCGAGGCTGCCACATCTTCGGCAAAGGCATAGACGGGCACTTCGTTCTCGCTCGCCAGCGCACGGATGCGTTTGTAGATCAGCGAGGATTGCACGGGCGAGCCGCCGGGCGAGTTGATCGCCAGCGCCACGGCTTTCACGCCTTTGGTCTCGAAGGCCGTTTCCAACTGCTCTGCGACAGAGGCCAGATCGATCCCGCCGCGCAAAGGCGAGACCTCGCCGATCACACCATTGAGACGCACCACCGCCACGACAGCAGGGCGGGACCAATCAGGATCAACACGACGACGCAGGAAGCCAGGCAGAAACGGCGCAATTTTCTTTTTCATCAAACTCTTTCGATCGTAAAAATTTTTCGCAGGAAAAATCAGGCAGGCTGGTCGAAGCGCAATGGTTCGGCATGGCGCAAAATCGCTTCCGCCTTGTCGGTGAAGCGACCATCCGTTCCATGCAGTACAAGGCCCGGACGCAATATCAGCGGTGCGTTGGAGCCGCGTATGCCCCGCAGCAAAATGCGCGAGGCGGGCTTTCCTGCCGCAGGCCAGAGCGGGAAAACTTCAATGCCGCCCACACGCCCCTGAAGCCCCGACAGCAATGTCGCCAGCGCATCGGCGCGATGGACAAAGCTCACCGTGCCTTTGGGTTTGACCATTGTGCAGGCAAAGCGGATCCAGTCTTCAAGATCGGAGCCAAGCGTCAGATGCGACTGGGCTTTGCCCGCGTCGGGCGAGGGGGAACTGGCGGCAGGATCATAATAAGGCGGGTTGGCAAAAACATGGTCGAAGCTTTGCGGTTCCAGCCCTTGCGTCACCAGATCGCGCACAGGCGAGCCGATATTGCCTTCGACAAAGGTCACGCGGGTTTGCAGCGCGTTGCGGCGTGCATTCTCGCGCGCGAGCGGCACAAGATCGGATTGCAATTCGAGGCCGCAGACATCCAGCCCGCCAACGCGCGAGGCAAGGCAGAGGCTTGCAACGCCGACACCCGCCCCCGCTTCCAGCGCCCGCTCGCCCTTGCGCGCAGGAATGGAGGCGGCCAGCAGCACAGCGTCTATGCCCGCGCGATAGCCTTTCAGCGGTTGCAGCATCTGCAATCTGGCGCCCAGAAACCCGTCATCTGAATGTTCAGATGCCACGTCTGCGGTCGCCTCGCCTGCCGGTTTCGCGGCTTGATCTCCCGAAAGGTTCATCTTGTTCTGCCCTTTGCGCCTTTACTGATCGAACCCGTGTTTCTGCCGCATATCGGCGAGAATCGCTTCTGCACGGCCCAGATCATCATCCCCCACCATCAAGCGGCGCGGAAGGATGCCGATTGACCCGTCCATCACACTCATATGGCTATCAAAGACCAGGCTCTCAATGCCTTCCTCGCGCAAACAATGTTCAAGAAAGGACAGCAGAACCATATCATTGGTGCGAAACAGCTCTTTCATCGGTTTCCTTGCCTTGTTGGCCTTGAAAGGATTAGCGGCAGGTGTTTCGTCAGGCCCATTGGTCGCAGCGCATGTCGTCCCTACCCGTGTTATATGGCGGAACTGTACCGATAAAATGCCGCTTATGTGGCAATATCGGGTCATGGTTACAGGCTGAAGGCTTGCCGCATATCCACCATCCCCTTATGCTCGGCCTGAACACTATTACACATTTGCGCCGTATTTTCAGGAGCGAAAATTGGGAGTAGTTATCCCACTCGATGAAGAACGGGGACGCGCCCAGAACGCCGTCGCTCAGCTTCAGGCACTGGTTGCCAAGGACATGGAAGACGTCAACGAATTCATCCGTGAGCGGATGGGCTCCGAAGTCCCCATGATCCCCGAGCTTGCCAGCCATCTGATCAATTCAGGCGGCAAGCGGCTGCGCCCCATGCTCACCATCGCGGCATCGCGCATCTGCGGCTATCAGGGCGGCGATCACATCAAGCTTGCCGCCAGTGTCGAGTTTCTGCATACGGCAACCCTGCTGCATGATGATGTGGTGGACGAGAGCGATCTCAGACGCGGCAAGAAGACCGCCCGCATGCTCTGGGGCAATCAGGCCAGCGTGCTGGTCGGTGACTTCCTGCTCGGTCGCGCCTTCCGCCTCATGGTCGAGACAAAATCCCTTCGCGCGCTTGAAATCATCGCCAATGCGGCCTCCGTCATCGCCGAAGGCGAGGTCATGCAGCTTGCCGCCGCCAAAGATACAAGCACCACCGAAGACGCCTATATGCGCGTCATTCAGGCCAAAACCGCCGCGCTTTTTGCCGCCGCCGCCGAAGTTGGCGCGGTCATTGCCGCGCGCCCGGCCAATGAGGTCGCCGCGCTTGAAAGCTATGGCCGCAATCTCGGCATCGCCTTTCAGCTTGTCGATGACGCGCTGGATTATGGTGGTCGCGCGGCCACATCGGCCACGCTTGGTAAGAATGTCGGCGACGATTTCCGCGAAGGCAAGATCACGCTTCCCGTTGTGCTGGCCTATCGGCGCGGCGATGCGGAAGAACGCGCCTTCTGGACCCGCGTGCTTCAGGACGGCGACCAGAAAGACGGCGATCTGGAACACGCCACACAGCTGATGACACGCCACGCGACCATCGAGGCCACCATCACGCGTTCGCATCACTATGGCGAGATTGCCAAGGATGCTTTGGCCATCTTCCCTGACACGCCCTATCGTCAGGCGCTGATCGATCTCGTGGATTTCTGCATCGGGCGGACGTACTGAGCTGCCACGCCGCGTCCCCCACCCGGATCGCTTCGCTCTCCGACCTCCCCACAAGGGGGAGGTACTCACCTTATAGCCGCTTTGCAGCCGCCACCCACCATTCAGGATGCGTCACACGCAAAGCCGCCGCCGCGCGTTGCGCTGAAGCTTCATCGGCAAATAGTCCAAAGCATGTCGCGCCCGATCCCGACATGCGGGCAAGGCAGCAATCTTTCAGCGCGCCCAAGGCGGCCAGCACATCGGCAATCACGGGAGCGAGCGTCAATGCAGGCGCTTCCAGATCATTGCCGTTTTCAGACAGCCAGCCCACCAGCGCATCGAAATCCTGCATAAGCGGCACTTGCGGCCCGATCTCGCGCTCCAGCATCATGGGAGCGTCAAGCGCCTTGAACACAGGCCCCGTCTCCACTGCCACATGCGGATTGACCAGCACCAGCCAGAATGCAGGCAGCGTCTCGATGCGCCGCATCAACTCGCCCTTGCTCCACATCAGCGCCGGCATTGTATTGAGACAGACAGGCACATCGGCCCCGATGCAAAGCGCGAGCGATGCCAGCGCATGGGGCGGCAATTCGCGCCCGTGCAGCCGCGCGATAAGCCGCAAGGCCGCCGCCGCATCCGCAGAGCCGCCGCCAATGCCGGAGGCCACAGGCAGGTTTTTTTCCAGATACATGGCCGCGCCCATCGGCTCGCGCAGATAGTCGGAGAGAAGCCGTGCCGCCTTGAGCACCAGATTGTCTTCATCTTCCGTAAGCAGATGACCGAAAGCCCCGCCTACATCCAGTGTCGAGATATCCGCCCTCTCGCCGCTCAGCACATCACCGCAATCGGCAAAGACCACAAGACTTTGCAATTCGTGATAGCCGTCAGCACGCCGCCCTTTGACTTTCAGCGACAGATTGACTTTGGCTGGCGCATATTCGCGCAAACCCGTCATCGGCTCAGGAACCGGCATTTGTCGGCGGTGCCGGACGCAATTCGGCCGCCTCGCCCGCTTCCAGCCCGTATTGCAATTTGGCTTTCAGAACATCGATGCGTTTTGCCTCGGGCTTCAGGTCCAGCGCATGGCTCCACTGGAAACGCGCTTCGATCTTGCGCCCGACTTTCCAATAGGCATCGCCCAGATGGTCATTGATCGTGCTGTCGGCAGGCTCAAGCTCGACCGCGCGCTGCAAAATCTGGACAGCGCGGGGATAGTCGCCAAGTTTATATTCCGCCCAGCCCAGACTATCGACAATGAACCCGTCTGTCGGACGCAGCTCCACCGCCTTCTCGATCATCTCCAGAGCTTCTTCCAGATGCGCGCCCTGCTCGATCCATGAATAGCCCAGATAGTTCAGCACCAGCGGATGCTCATTGGACATTTTCAGTGCGATTTTCAGATCGCTCTCGGCATCCGCCCATTTGCCCAGCCGCTCGTTGCAAATGCCACGGGCATAATAGAGCGACCATGTGGACGGCTTTGGTGTACCGGACAATTCGATCGCACGGGAATATTGCACCAATGCATCGGCATAGTTTTCCTTGGCGCGATAAATATCGCCCATCGCCACAGAAGGCTCGATGGATTTGGGCTCGTCACGGGCAAGGCTTTCCAGCACGGACTGCGCTTCGGGCTGGCGGTCAAGCTGGTTCAGCGCCATGGCAATCTGGATACGGGCATTGGAATAAAGCGGCGAGCTTTTCTCTACCTTGCGATAAGCGGCAATCGCCTCTTCCCAGAGTTTCTTCTTTTCAAATGTGTCGGCCAGCAGCGTATTGGCGACATTGAAATCAGGCCGCATCCAGACCGCAAGACGCAGATAGACCACGGCCAGATCGCTGCCTGCTTCCTGCGCCAAGGCGCTGCCCAGCCCGTATAGGGCTTCGGCCACGCCTTCGGCAGCATTGGACACAAGCGGCTTCAGCGGCTTGCCGGATTTCAGACGGTCATAATCAGCGCGGATCAGCGGGTGGTCAGGTGCCATCACCAGAAACTGCTCCAGCGTCGCAACCGCTTCCGAGATATTGCCCTGACGAGACTGGAAACTCGCATAGGCGGTCACAATGCGGATCGAGGTGCCGCCACTTGCGTCCATCGCCTCGGCATAGGCTTCTTGTGCGCCTGCCGTGTCACCCAGAAGATCGAGAATTTCTGCTGTGTGATAGGCACGGAAAAGATCGAATGCAGACTTGCCTTCAAATGTCTTGAGAGCGGCCAGCGCCGCCGCCTTGTCGCCTGCACCGGCAGATGCCCAGGCTTGCGTCAGCGAGCCGACAAGCGCTGCAAAAATACCGGCATCGGAATTGCCGATCTGCTTTTGCGCGGCGGCGTAGTCGCGGTCACGAATATCGTCGAGGGCCAGCACCAGATGCGACATGCGATGGTCGGGCGCCAGCACGAGCAGTTTGCGCGCCAGCCGTATCGCGCGGTCCATATCACCGGCATAGACCGCCGTCATAAAGGCGCGTTCCAGCACAATGGCGTTGCTGCCATCATTTGCCAGTGTCTTGTCGAAATAGGTTTCTGCCGCGTCCGTGTCATAGACAGCGCTGGCATAGCGGGCCGCGAGGAAGTCGCCGTATGAATTCTGCGATCTTGCGCCGGAGTTCAATCCCGACAGACCCGCACAACCGGCCAGAAGCGAGGCAAGAGCCGAAAGCACAACAACCCGTGAAAACCGGGGCACTCGTCTTGACGCCATCACTCTATCTGCCTCTGGAGTCTGCATTGTCGGTCATAGCCCGCAAGCCGCCACGGCCATAGGGCAAAAGGAGACCGGTATCCTTTGGGGATACCGGCCCTTTATCCAAGCATAACCTATTGAGAGCGCAAGCGATATGCAGAGCTTGGCAGCAATCAGGCTTACATATTGGGGTAGTTCGGGCCGCCAGCGCCTTCCGGCACTGTCCAGTTGATGTTCTGCGTCGGGTCTTTGATGTCGCAGGTTTTGCAATGGACGCAATTTTGCGCATTGATCTGGAAACGCGGATTGGAACCGTCATCTTCCGTCACGACTTCATAGACGCCAGCCGGGCAATAACGCTGCGCAGGCTCTGCGAAAGTCGGCAGATTATAGGCAATCGGGATCGCCGGATCTTTCAGCTTCAGATGGGCCGGCTGGTCTTCTTCATGGTTTGTGGCCGAGATGAAGACCGAGGACAGCTTGTCGAAGGAAATCACGCCATCGGGCTTGGGATATTCGATGGGCTTGCAATCCGACGCCTTTTTCAGCGTTTCATGATCCGCCTTGCCATGGCTCAGCGTGAACGGCAGGCCAATGCCCAGCTGGTTCATCCACATGTCGATGCCGCCCAGCGCAAGGCCGATCATCGAGCCGAAACGTGACCAGAAGGGCTTCACATTGCGGACGCGCTTGAGGTCTTTATAGACCGAGCTTGTCTGATAGGCTTCCGTGTAGCTCGACAGTTCATCAGCCGCGCGGCCACCCTTCACCGCGTCGAAGGTTGCTTCCGCACCCATCATGCCGGTCAGGATCGCGTTATGGCTGCCTTTGATGCGCGGCACGTTGACGAAACCTGCCGAGCAGCCGATCAGCGCACCACCGGGGAAGGTGAGCTTGGGCACGGACTGGAACCCGCCTTCGGTGATCGCGCGTGCGCCATAGGCAATGCGTTTTCCGCCGACAAATGTGTCGCGCACGGAAGGATGCTGCTTGTAGCGCTGGAATTCATCGAAGGGCGAGAGATAGGGGTTCTTGTAGTTGAGGTGGAGCACGAAGCCCACCGACACCAGGTTCTCGCCGAAGTGATAGAGGAACGAACCGCCGCCTGTATCGTTCGACAGCGGCCAGCCGAATGTGTGCTGCACCAGACCTTTGCGGAATTTCGCGGGGTCAATTTCCCAGACTTCCTTCAGGCCGATACCGTATTTCTGCGGATCGCGGCCTTCGTCCAGCTTGAACTTGCGTGTCAGTTCCTTGGTCAGCGAACCACGTGCGCCCTCGGCAAACAGCGTGTATTTGGCGCGCAGTTCCATGCCGCGCGTATAGCTGTCCTTGTGCTCGCCATTCTTGCCGATGCCCATGTCGCCTGTGGCCACACCGCGCACCGAGCCGTCTTCATTATAGAGCACTTCCGCGCCTGCAAAGCCGGGATAGATTTCGACGCCCATTTCCTCGGCCTTGGTCGCCAGCCAGCGGCAGACATTGGCAAGGCTGCCGATGTAATTGCCATGGTTCGACATGAAGGGCGGGAAAATGAAATTGGGAACGCGCAGGCTACCGGCAGGTCCGAGAAAGAGAAAATGGTCGGCTGTCACCTGCGTATCCAGCGGGCAGCCCTGTTCTTTCCAGTCGGGGATCAGCGAGTTCAGGCCGATCGGGTCGAACACAGCGCCAGACAGGATATGTGCGCCCACTTCCGAGCCTTTTTCGATCAGGCAGACAGAAATGTCGAAATCCTGTTCGGCTGCAAGCTGGCGCAGACGGATGGCGGCTGACAGACCGGCAGGTCCACCACCGACGATCAGGACGTCATATTCCATATACTCGCGTTCGGGCAGGTCGCTCATTTCGATACTCTCCTCAGGGCAGTCATTCGCCCAAGTCATCAATTCGTCCTAAGTCTTCAATTCGTCTTAGGTCTTCATTTCATCTTTATAACCGGGGCAGTTTATGGTGCCTCTCCGGTCATTGGTCAATATCTGGACCATTGATGCTAGACTAAGCCAATATAGCCTCGCCTGCATGGATCAATACCGCCCAAGATGACGCAATTCGAGCCTTCAGACAGCAATTTGACGCGCGAACAAGCCACCAGCTTGCTTTCATTTTACGTGGAAGCCGGTGTGGCAGATGTTTTTTGCGATGAAGTTCAGAATCGTTATCAACAAAATCCGGATCAGACCGCGAATCCTTCCGCAACAGCGCATGCTGATGCATCGGGAATCATGCAGGACAGTTCATCCGGTCGCCGCGCTCCTTTGCGGGCCGCCTTGGCCGAGGCACCACCCGCTTCTTTCCAGAGTGCATCCGGCCCGCAATCCATCGCCATAGATGATGCGCAAGCCATGGAGGCCGCGCGCGCCTTGGCCGATCAGGCGGGAACGCTGGACGAGTTGCGTGCCGCCATTGCCGGTTTCACCGGCTGCGCCTTGCGCAACACTGCCAAGAACCTTGTCTTTGCCGATGGCAACCCCGCCGCCCGCATCATGCTGGTCGGTGAGGCACCGGGCCGCGAGGAAGACCTTGAAGGCCTGCCCTTTGCCGGTCCGGCAGGTGTGTTGCTCGACCGGATGCTGGCTGCCATCGGTCTTGACCGTTCTCAAATCTATCTGGCCAACATGCTGCCATGGCGTCCGCCGGGCAATCGCATGCCCACAGCGGGCGAGCAGGCCATCTGCCTGCCATTCATCTCGCGCCAGATCGCACTTTGTGCGCCCGATATTCTGGTCTTTGCCGGTGGCGTTGCCGCCAAGCAATTGCTCGACATCGACACGCCGCTGCCGCGTCTGCGTGGTCAGTGGAAAACATATAAAGATGTGCAGACAGGGCGCGAAATACCCGCGCTGACAATGTTCCCGCCTGATTATCTGCTCAAACACCCCGCGCATAAACGCATGGCATGGGCTGATCTTCGCTCGCTACAGGCAAAAATCGGCGCATTACCGCCGCGCGATTAACCTTGTTCACAGGTTTTGCGCATTGCTTTGGAAATGGGCCAATCGCTGCTTGGCAGCCCGCATTCCCTCGCTAGAATGGCGCGCATGAACTGGGGGACTAGTCGTATAATTGCCCGACGTGAGGGGCAAAGTGGTAAACGTGTTGCCGGTCGCAGCTTGCGCCGCATTGCGCGTTTCGGTGCGGGTGCTGCCACAGGCATCGCGATGGCGCTTGTCAGCATCGCGCCTGTATCGGCTGCCGCACCGCTGCCGCTTCCCTCGCCTTCTACTGCTTCAACGCCCTTTTCACCTGCGGCAAGTCAGGTGCCCGTGCCGCTGACGCTCGCGCTGAACCTTGATGATGTCAGATCATCTGACAGCGAGAGCACCGCACGCACTATTCCCATCCCCGCGCCTCTGCCCGGTCCCATGCCCGCCCAGATTGCCGATGCCGCGCCGCAATCGGCGCCGCTATCGGGTCGCGCCAAGATATGGAGCCCGGAAGTTCTCAGCGGTTCCGACCGCGAGCTTTATCTGAAAATCTTTGCCGCCGAAAAACGCGGTCAGTGGGACAAGGCCGACAAGCTGATCGGCCAGCTCGCCGATACGCGTCTCATGGGCTATGTGCTTTTTGATCGCTATATGCATCCGCGCTATCGCACCAGCTATGCCGAGTTGCGGGCATGGATGGCCGAATATTCAGACCTTCCCGATGCCAGCCGCATCTACAAGCTTGCGCTGCGCAAGAAGACCCGCAAGGCCGCTGCCCCGCAGCGCCCGCAGGTGCGCCGCTTCCGTCAGATCGCGCCTAGCAATTACACGCTTGATGATGATGCCGCGCCCAGTTTCTCCGAACAGTTCGACCGTGTGGACCAGCAGGTCCGTCGCATCGTGCGCGACAAGAAGGCCCGCGACGCCGAGACCTATCTCGATCAGGCCGCGATCCGCCGCTCGTTGAGCGATGTCGAGTATGACAAGGCGCGTGTGCGCGTCGCCGCGTCCTATTTCATCGAAAACGATAATGAACGCGCCTATCAGACCGCCAATGATATTTCACGCAAGCATGGCCGCATGGTGCCCATGGGCGACTGGTATGCCGGTCTGGCTGCATGGCGTCTTGGCCGTTTCGATGATGCCGCAGGGCATTTCGAGCGGCTTGCCCGCGCCAATAATGTATCCGACTGGACCAAGGCCGCTGGCGGCTTCTGGGCCGCGCGGTCCTATCTCGCCGCCCGTTCGCCCGAACGTGTGGCCGAGATGCTGGAAATTTCAGCCGGAACAGGGGCAACCTTCTATGGCCTGCTCGCCACCCGCCAGCTTGGCCGCGAGCCGCGTTTCAACTGGATGGAACCCAAGCTCGACCGCGCCGCCTATGAGACACTTGTGCGTGACAGTGCAGTCGCCCGCGCCGTGGCTCTGGTCCAGATCGGTCGCCGCGATATGGCCGAGCAGGAGCTTGTCCGCGCCCATGGCTGGCTTGATCCGTCAACGGACGAGGCGCTGATTGCGCTTGCTGCTGCTTTCAAGCTGCCTGCCGTCGAGTTGCAGGCAGCCCTTGCCGCCTCCCAGCCGCAGGCGCGTATGCAGGATGGCGTCATCACGCTCAATGCCGCGCTCTATCCTGTGCCGGGCTATCAGCCCAAAAACGGCTTCCGTATGGATCGCGCGCTTTTCTATGCGGTGATGCGTCAGGAGAGCAAGTTCCAGCCCGATGCGAAATCATGGGCCGGTGCGCGCGGCCTCATGCAGATCATGCCTGCGACCGCGAGCCTCATCGCGCGGGACAGCAGCCTTGCCCGCAACAATAAAGACAAGCTGCTTGATCCCTCCTTCAATCTGACGCTGGCGCAGGACTATCTCGAAACGCTGATGGCGTCGGGCCAGCCGCGCGGCAATCTCTTCATGCTCACCACCGCCTATAATGGCGGTCCGGGCAACCTGTCGCGCTGGCTCGACCAGATCGACTTCAAGGGCGACCCGTTTCTCTTTATCGAGAGCATCCCCGCACCGGAAACACGCGGCTATATCGAACGCGTGGTCATGAATTTCTGGATCTATCGCGCCCGCCTCGGTCAGCCCGCCCCGTCGCTCGATGTCAGTGCATCTGGCGACTGGCCCATTTATGACGCGTTCGATATAAAGAACTGATCGCCCGCGCCTGCCTCCCCGCATACGGGTATCCCGTTTATTGCATTCATTGAAAGGCAATCTCCATGCCTGGTATCGATACTTCGCGTGAGTTCATCGCTCTCAATATTGCCGTCATGACCGTTTCCGACACCCGCACCAGCGAGACTGACAAGTCCGGCGATGTGCTGGCAGAGCGCATCACGGCAGCCGGTCACACGCTCGCCGCCCGCACCATTGTCCATGACGATGTGCAGGCGATCCGCAATCGGCTTCTGGCATGGATTGCCGATGAAAAGATCGACATCGTGATCTCGACAGGCGGCACCGGCCTCACAGGCCGCGATGTGACGCCGGAAGCCTTCAAGTCGGTCTATGACAAAGAGATCGACGGTTTTTCCGCCGTCTTCCATGCGATCAGCTTTGCCAAGATCGGCACCTCCACCATCCAGTCGCGTGCCACAGCGGGCGTGGCCCATGGCAAATATATTTTCGCGCTGCCCGGCTCGCCCGGTGCCTGCAAGGATGGCTGGGACGAGATCCTCGTCCACCAGCTCGACAACCGTTTCCGCCCCTGCAATTTCGTGGAAATCCTGCCGCGCCTTCAGGAGCGTTGAAGACTGAGAAGACTTGCCTGCATGCACGCATCAGGACATGTTTTACATTCGGATCAGAACAAGGGAGCGAGGCCAGATGTTCAAGGAATTTCGTGAGTTCGCATTGCGCGGCAATGTGCTCGATATGGCCGTCGGTATCATTATCGGCGCGGCATTCACCACCATCGTCAAATCGCTGGTCAGCGACATCATCATGCCGCCGCTTGGTGTGCTGATGGGTGGCGTCGATTTTTCAAACTATTTCATCGCGCTCACATCGGGCGAAGTGCCCGCCACACTTGCCGCCGCGCAAGAAGCCGGCATCCCGATGATCACCTATGGCAATTTCATCAATGCCGTTCTCAACTTCACTATTGTCGCTTTCGCGATCTTCATGGTCGTGCGCCAGATGAACAAGTTGAAAGACCGGATCGCCAAAGGCGAAGAGCCCGCGCCCGCCGCCCCGCCACGCGAGCAGGTTCTGCTGGAAGAAATCCGCGATCTTCTGAAGGCGCGCGGCTAAAGCCGCTTCAACACATAAAACACGTAAGAGTAATCGCCGCTGCTTCTCTCAAGCACGGCGATTTCCTTTCCCAGCTCGTCGATCACAGGCAGCGGACCATAGTGTCCGCGCATCGCCTCCAGCTCGCGCGCCATGGGTGTGTAATAACTGTCCCACCAATCTTCCTCGGGCAGGACTTTCGTGGCCACCACTTCATATCCCGCCGCTTCCGCCAGTGCGCAATTGGATGCCACCGTGCCCATGGCGGGATAGCCCTCGCCCCAGAAGGCTTCTGCAATCGGTGTCGGCTTGTCGGTCAGCCATGTCGCCTCCGACACCACCACATAGCCGCCGCGCTTCACAAACGTCGCCCAGTTGCGCAAGCCCTCTTCAAAGCCGATCAGATAGATCGCCCCTTCCGACCAGATGAGGTCAAAACTCTCCTCGTCATATTCCAGCTCGCCAATATCGCCGCGCTCAAAGGCAAGGCGATCTTCGCCCACGCCCTCGGCCTTTGCCCGCGCCGATGCCTTGTCGAGAAACGGCTCGAAGAGATCGACCGCCGTGATGTGCCCGTCGCACACTTCCAGCAGATCAAAAGCTTCCGGCGCTTGCCCGCATCCCAGATCAAGCACAGCAGGCTTTGGCGGCAGATCGCGGAGCTGCGCGTACATCTCTTGCGTCGCCTTGCGGCTACCGGGTCCGTTGCGCGGCAAAGCCAGTTGCACTTCCATGAAGAGTTTGAACGGATCGGGCATCATGGCTGACGGTCTTTCCAGCTTTTGAAATCATCCAGCGTGTCAATGTCGTGCAACACATCCAGCATGGCAACGCGCATTCCCGCATTGCGTACATTGCGCAAAGTGTCTTCCAGCGACCGGTCGGTGGACCAGTGCACCTGCCCGAATATATCGCGCACACGCGGCACGCGCTTCAGCCCCACTAGCCAATATCCTCCGTCAGCAGACGGACCGAACACCGCATCATTGCGGCCCAGCGCCCGAAAGGCCGCAGCAATATGGCGGGCTGAAATATCGGGAATGTCGCTGCCGATGATCACGACCGGCCCCGCAGGCAGGTCGCGCATCAGCCGCCCCATGCGGTGGCCGAGGTCGCCCCGCCCTTGGCCCACACGCAGGCAAGGTCCGGGCCATGGCATCGTGTCGAACACGGCGCGGTCCGGCGATAGTGCCAGCAGCGTCTGCCAGCGCGGATCGGTGCCCACACGCCGCATAAGCGATTGTGTTGTTTGCCGGTAAAAGCGTGTCGCGCCCGCCTGCCCAAGCCCCTTGGCAAGGCGCGTTTTCACACGGCCCATTTCCGGACGCTTGGCCATCACCACCAGTTGCGGCGTCAATGTCATATATCTCAGGCGTAAATACGGGCGATGACGCGTGGCGGCACACGCAAATAATAAAGCGTGATGCAGAGCGCATTGCGAGCCATGCGGGCGATATAGCCGTCTTTCAGATAGCGGTCCGATCCCGTCACAGCACGCGAGCGCAGCAGCACCATCCGGCGGCGACCGATGCGGCGCACCAGATCGACATCCTCCATCAGCGGTATGGGCCTGAACCCGCCCACACGATCATAAAGCTGCTTGTTCACAATCAGGCCCTGATCGCCATAAGGCAGTTTCAGCACCGCGCAGCGCAACGCCACAGCGCGTTCCAGAAAACGCGCACTGCCGGAAAAATCATCCAGCGCAAATTTGAATGCGGCGGCAATCTCGTGGCCACGGAAACGTCCGGCGGCGACATGCTCGAAAAACTTCTCGACCTCCACGTCCCAGCCCTGCTCCAGCAATGTGTCGGCATGGAGGAACATCAGCCAATTGCCTTTGGCAACTTTCGCGCCCGCCTGCAATTGCGTGCCGCGTCCGCGCGGGGCCGTGATGAATTTGGCTCCCGCCGCTTCGACAATATCGGACGTGGCATCAGTCGAACCACCGTCCACGACGATGACCTCCTTCACCAGCCCGTGAACAGCCGCAGGAATCAGGGCCGTCAACACGCGTGGCAGCGTCTTTTCGGCATTCAAAGTTGGGATAATCACACTCAGCATGGCCCGCATCATATCTATTGCGCCTGCTAAGGGAAGATTTCATAAAAATGTTCTTGTTATGTTCTGTTTTTCTGATAATGTTTCCTCATGACCGCACGTCACGAAACAGCACGCTCCGGCCACCCCGCCCGTCCCCCTGCCAATTCCCCTATTGGCCCACTGGGCGCTCGGCCGCACCGCCTGACGGACCCCTTGCCCCCTCGCACCGCGCAAGAGGTTCCGCTGAACGGCCGCCGTGGCCGGGGCGCGCTGACCAATGAGAGTGGCCGCTTCGAGCCGCAATCCCGTGTGCTGGAAGATGACGGCTGGGACAGTCTCGGCAATGTGCCGCCGCTGCGCACCCATGTGACCAGCGAGACAGCGCGCACCATTCTCACGCGCAACCAGTCGCCCGACATTCCTTTTGACCGCTCCATCAATCCCTATCGGGGCTGCGAGCATGGCTGTGTCTATTGTTTCGCGCGGCCCACCCACGCCTATATGGGCCTGTCGCCGGGGCTGGATTTTGAATCCCGCCTCTTTGCCAAGCCCAATGCCGCCGCGCTGCTGCGCCGCGAGCTGTCGCGCAAAGGCTATGAGGTCGCGCCCATCGCCATGGGCACCAATACCGACCCCTATCAGCCCATTGAACAGGATTACCGCATCACGCGGTCTGTTCTGGAGGTGCTGTCGGAGTTCAACCACCCCGTCACCATCGTCACCAAATCGGCCCGCGTCACGCGTGACCTCGACATTCTGAGCGACATGGCGCGGCGCAATCTCGTCAAGGTCGCGATCTCCGTCACCACGCTCGATGCGCGTCTTGCCCGCACCATGGAGCCACGCGCCTCCACGCCGTCCAAACGCATGGAAGCGATGAAACTTCTGTCAGAAGCAGGCGTGCCCGTTGGAATCATGGTCGCGCCCGTCATTCCCGCGCTGAACGATAGCGAAATCGAAAAAATCCTGACCGGTGCCGCTTATGCCGGTGCGCAATCGGCAGGCTTTGTCGTGCTGCGCCTGCCGCTCGAAATCAAAGACCTGTTCAAGGACTGGCTGAAAGAAAACGCGCCCGACCGCGCCGAACACGTCATGTCCCTCATCCGCTCCATGCGCGACGGCAAAGAGTATGACAGCGAATGGGGAAAACGCATGCGCGGCACCGGCCCCTATGCCTGGCAAATCAGCCGCCGTTTCGAGATCGCCTGCAAACGTCTGGGACTTGATCGCGGTGGCTGGAAAGTGGACACGAGCCGGTTCTTCGTCCCCGGACGAGGCAAGCAACTGGACTTGCTGTAAAATCAAAAGACGCATTCATCTAAATGCGTCTTCGCCCGACTTGATCGGGCGATCCACCTTCGCCACAAGCTGGATGCCCCGATCAAGTCGGGGCAAGACGGTTCGAGGTTTGGTATGTCATTGTCCATTTCAGGTGGGGGAACGATGTCCAAACAATTCGCACGCTTCCTCAGAAAAAACCAAACCGACGCCGAACGAAAACTCTGGCATGCCTTGCGCGACCTGAAGCGACACGGCTTCCACTTCCGCCGCCAATCACCCATCGGCCCCTATGTCGCCGACTTCTCCTGCCACTCAGCAAAACTCATCATCGAACTTGATGGCGGCCAGCACAACGAACCAAGCGGCATTGCCACAGACAGCCGCCGCACAGCGTGGCTGGAAACACAGGGCTACAAGGTGCTGCGCTTCTGGAACAATGATGTATTGGCAAATGCCGAAGGCGTACAAATCCGGATACGCCAAACACTCGGTATCGACTGAGCCCCCCCACCCGAAACGCGTACCGCGTTTCGACCTCCCCACAAGGGGGAGGTAAAGATGAGGCAATGCTTTTCTTTAAACTTCACCTCCCCCTCGTGGGGAGGTCAAAATTTCAACTTTTGAAATTTTGGGTGGGGGGGGGGCGCTGCATCAAACCGATTGCCCCTCACCGCCACCCCCGCCAAACTCCGCCCATGTCGCAATCCGATTCCCCAAAGCCACGCCCCCGCCGCGCCGCATCCATCCTGATGCCCGCTGGTCCCGACTATGCCTTCGAGACAGAGCATGGCGCCCCCGCCACCCGTGTCTGCGGGATTGACGAGGCAGGACGCGGCCCGCTTGCCGGTCCTGTTGTCGCCGGTGCCGCCGTCATCGACATGGCGCGATTGCCTGAAGGCCTCAACGATTCCAAAAAGCTCACCCATAAAAAACGCGAAGAGCTTTTCGCCGCGTTGATGAAGTCGGCTGACATAGGTATCGGCATAGCGAGCGTCGAGGAGATTGACGAGATCAACATCCTGCAAGCCACCATGCTTGCCATGACCCGCGCGCTTGAGGCGCTTGGCTCCCCGCCCGCCTTCGCATTGATCGACGGCAACCGCGTGCCGAAATTTGCCTGTCCGGCGCGCGCCATTGTCAAAGGGGACGGGCGGGTTTTGTCCATCGCGGCGGCCTCCATTGCCGCCAAGGTGACGCGCGACCGGATCATGCTCGATCTCGCCCGATCACACCCCGGATATGGCTGGGAAAAGAACATGGGCTATGGCACCAAAATGCACATGGATGCACTTCAGCGCCTCGGCGCGAGCCCGCATCACCGCAAAAGTTTCGCGCCTGTACGCAACATCTTGAGTCCCGCGATTCCAAACTGACTCGATTTAGTGTGTCAGAATCTGTTAAGTCTTTGATTCTTGACGCAGAATCGCCGCCCGATATGATCGCGCCCCTTGTGTGCATATAGGGGTAAGACGTTGGGGCGCGGAACAAACGACAAGGCCGAAAATCCGGCTGAAAAAATCATCCAGGGCGATTGCATTGCGGCGATGAATGCACTGCCTGAAAAGTCGGTCGATCTCATTTTTGCCGATCCGCCTTACAACCTCCAGCTGGGGGGTGACCTCACACGTCCCGACCAGTCCAAGGTCGATGCGGTGAACGACGACTGGGACAAGTTCGACAGCTTTGCCACCTATGACCAGTTCACCCGCGAATGGCTGGCGGCGGCGCGGCGCGTGTTGAAAGACACGGGCGCGATCTGGGTCATCGGCTCCTACCACAATATCTTCCGCGTCGGCGCGAGCCTTCAGGATCTCGGCTTCTGGATCATGAATGATGTGATCTGGCGCAAGTCGAACCCCATGCCGAATTTTCGCGGCACACGTTTCACCAATGCACATGAAACGATGATCTGGGCGACGCGCGATGCCGAGCAGAAGAAATACACGTTCAACTATGACGCCATGAAAGCCTTGAACGACGATCTGCAAATGCGCTCCGACTGGGTGCTGCCGATCTGCACGGGCGGCGAGCGTCTCAAAGACGCCGATGGCGACAAGGCCCACCCGACCCAGAAGCCCGAGGCGCTTTTGCATCGTGTGCTGCTCGCCACCACCAATGCGGGCGACACGGTGCTCGACCCGTTCTTTGGCACAGGCACGACAGGCGCGGTTGCCAAGAAGCTTGGCCGCAAGTTCATCGGTATTGAGCGTGAGACAAAATACATCAAGGTCGCCAAGGCCCGCATCGCACGCGTGCTGCCCTCGTCTGCCGAAGACCTCAAAGTCACAACTTCCAAAAAGGCTGAGCCGCGTGTGCCCTTCGGCTCCATTGTCGAGCGCGGTCTGATCGAGCCGGGCACGATCCTCACCGATCCGATGCGCCGCCACGCCGCCCGCGTCCGCGCCGACGGTTCACTCGTCTGCCGCGATGCCACCGGTTCGATCCACAAGATCGGAGCGCATGTGCAAGGGCTCGAAGCCTGCAACGGCTGGACCTATTGGCACTTCAAGACCGATGGCAAATTGAAGCCCATCGACATTCTGCGTCAGAAGGTCCGCGCCGAAATGGGCAGCGCGTAAAAGCGGGGACAAGTTTCGCTCCGTTTTTGGGCGGGGATATTTTTTGCGGGGACAAGTGCGGGTGACGTGCTTGTCCCCGTTTCTTTTGCCTCATCGCTCAGCGCGATCATGCAAAGGCTCGGCAAAACGCTCAATCTCTAGCTGGAAACGCTCGATCTCTACAAGGAAATGATCGGTTTTTTGATGCTTTGCGAGCCTTGTCAGGACCCGTCAGCCTTCGCTGGCCAGCGCCACAACCTTGCGCATAAGCGAGGGCAAAGCCTCCCCTTCCAGCTCGTCTTCCCCTGTCCAGATGCCGGTCGCCTTGCCCACTTCGCGCGCGCCGGCCTCGCCGACAAAGACTGTCAGCACCAGATGGAAATGCGTGAACGTGTGTTCCACCACGCCGATGCGCTTCTTCCATTTTGTGTTCAGAGGCGCGTGTTCGAGATGGTCGGCATCAGGTGTTTGTGCCTCGACCCATGGCGTTGTCGGCACTTCCATCATGCCGCCCAGCAATCCCTTGGCCACGCGCTTTCGCAGCAGCACCGCGCCATCGGGGCGCGTCACGTAAAAGCATGCGCCGTAGCGTGTTGGTCGTGGTTTCTTCGGGGCGCGGCGCGGCAATGTCTCGGCAATGCCTTTTGCATAGGCGTCACAAACATCCGTCAACGGACAAATCATACATGACGGGCTTTTTGGCGTGCAGATGGTCGCCCCCAGATCCATCATGGCTTGCGCGAAGTCGCCCGCGCGTTTGTCCGGCGTCAGCGTTTCCGCCTTCTCCCTGATTTCCGGTTTGGATAGCGGCAGCGGCGTCTCGATCGCAAAGAGCCGTGTGACCACGCGGTCCACATTGCCATCAATCACCGTCGCACGTTTGCCAAAGGCAATGGCGGCAATGGCAGCCGCCGTATAAGGCCCGATTCCGGGCAGTTTTTGCAATGTTTCTTCCGTATCGGGAAAGTTCCCGCCATATTCATTTGCGACCGTGACCGCGCAGGCATGCAGGTTTCGCGCGCGGCTGTAATAGCCAAGGCCCGCCCAGCGCTTCATCACATCATCTATAGGTGCCGCCGCCAGATCATTCACCGTCGGCCAGCGTTGCAGGAAGTCACGAAAATATTTGCCGACAGCGGCGACCGTTGTCTGTTGCAACATGATCTCCGACAGCCAGACCGCGTAAGGGTCGGCATGTTTGCCTTTGCCGGGTGCCTGCCGCCAGGGCAGCACGCGGGCATGGCGGCCATACCAGGGCAGCAGCTTTGCCGCGACGGGTTTGGCCGGAGTGTCGGGGGTCGCACGGTTTTTCATGGGGCAAGACTTGTGGCGTTTTCGTCGCCCGCGTCAACCGGCTCGCAAGCGGAGCCGTTTCGATGCAGAATAGATATATGTCCAAACCGTCCGACGAACAGCTCGCCCCCAGACGCTTCAGCCTGCCCCCTGTGGGGCAGCGCGTGTCGCAGCTGACGCGCGACCTGTTCCGCAAACGAGGCTTTGCCGAGGGTCATATTCTGGCCCATTGGCCCGATATTGCAGGCGATGTCATCGCCGATTACTCGGCGCCTGAGCGCCTCGTCTACCCCCGCCGCATCCGCGACGGCAAAGGCCCGCAAGGCGCCGCCACCCTCGAAATCCGCGTAGACGGTCCCATCGCTCTCGAGATCAAGCATCTGGAACCCCAGATCATCGAGCGGATCAACTCATATTATGGATATTCGGCAGTCGCGCGCCTCAAACTTACCCAAGGCCCTCTGCCACAAAAACCCAAGCCCCGCCGTCGCCCGATCCGCAAACTGGCTGCCGACGAGCAACAGGCTCTCGCGGGGCAGCTCGAACCGATCACCGAACCCGACCTCAAGGACGCATTGACGCGGCTTGGAGAAAGAATTCTGGGGAGAACTTCGGCCCGTAAAGGCTGAAGGTGCCATAACGGGCCAAAAAACCTTGTGAGTCTCGATTCTGGTTCAGAGTCGAGTCAAAGGTTTGGTTGAGTGGCCCTTTTGGCAGAGCCATAATGCATCAACATCTAGTGGGGATTGCATCAAGTGAATCAAAATCGGGTTATAGCGATTGCGGTAGCGGCTGCTTTGGTCATCGTCGTTCTGGGCTTTGTGGGCTATCGCTCCTTCGCCTCCAAGGACGTGTCGGCAGGCTCGGGCGAAGCGAATTTGTCCGAAATCGAAAAGGAGTTGGCTGTTCCGCCGCCGATGGGCGACATGTCGCTTGGTGACCCCAAGGCGCCTGTCAGGATCTATGAATATGCGTCGGTCACATGCTCGCATTGCGCCGAATTCAACAAGGACACGTTTCCTCTGTTGAAGCGCGACTATATCGATACGGGCAAGGTCTATTACACACTGCGCGACTTCCCCTTCGACCCGATCGCGACCGCTGGTTACATGCTGGCCCATTGCGCCGGGCCAGAGCGCTATTTTGGTTTTGTGGATGTGCTATTCTCCACACAAGCCCAGTGGGCATTCGTGCAGACGCCTATGGACGCACTGAAAAGTCTGGCGCGTCAGGGTGGGTTTTCGGAAGAATCTTTCGATGCCTGCATGAAGAACGAAGAAATTTTCAACCACGTGAAAAGCGTGGCGGAGCGCGGCGCACAAACCTTTGGTGTGCGTTCGACGCCAACTTTTTTCATCAATGGCGAAAAGGTCGAGGGCGCGATCCCTTACGAAGAACTTGAACCCATTGTGAAGAAGCATCTGTCGGGTGAAGGCGCCGAGGCTAGCAATGCCGAAGCACCATCCGGCGAGGCAACTCCGGCCGAACCTGCCGCCCAATAAGCGGGAGGGAGGCCCAAAAGGCCAGTAGCGTATTCGCCCAGTCCGGCGCTTATCAACGACACCAAGCGTTGAGACAGAAGCATCTATCCGATTTACGACGACCCAAAGCAGGATCGAACCCAAGTGAAATTCAACCGTTTGCGCCTTTCAGGCTTCAAATCATTTGTTGATCCGACCGATCTCATTATCGATCCGGGCCTCACAGGCGTGGTCGGTCCCAATGGATGCGGTAAATCAAATCTTCTCGAAGCCCTGCGCTGGGTGATGGGTGAAAACTCATTCAAGAACATGCGCGGATCGGGCATGGAAGACGTCATCTTTGCAGGTACAACGGGTCGTCCTGCCCGCAATTACGCGGAAGTCACGCTCTATATCGACAATGCCGATCGCACCGCTCCGGCTTCCTATAATGACTGCGACGTGATCGAGGTTTCGCGCAAGATCGAGCGCGATCAGGGTTCGACCTATCGTGTGAACGGACGCGAAGTGCGTGCCCGCGATGTGCAATTGTTGTTTGCTGATGCCTCCACAGGCGCGCATTCGCCCGCGCTGGTACGTCAGGGTCAGATTGCGCAGATCATTGCGTCAAAGCCGATCAATCGTCGTCGTATTCTGGAAGAAGCCGCTGGCATCACAGGCCTTTACACACGCCGTCACGAAGCCGAACTGCGTCTGAAAGCAGCTGAAACCAATCTGACACGTCTCGACGATGTCGTGGCGCAGGTCGAAAGCCAGCTTGCGAGCCTCAAGCGTCAGGCCCGTCAGGCCACACGCTATCGCAACATTTCCGGCCAGATCCGCGAGACCGAAGCCATTGTCCTACATCTGAAATGGTCGCAGGCGGTCGAAGGCTTGAAGTCGGACGAAGCGCGTCTTGCGCAGACCGACGAGCGGGTTGCCGAACTGACACGCGAAAGTGCAGCGGCCACCATCGCGGAAGCCGATGCAGCCGAGTCCATTCCCGCTCTGCGCGATACCGAAGCGCAGGAATCTGCTCGCCTCCACCGCCTCACAGTCGAACGCGATCAGCTTGACGCGGAGGAAGCCCGTGCCCGCGAACAGGCACAGCGCCTGACCGCCCGTCTTGACCAGATTGGTCAAGACCTTGCCCGCGAGAAAAACCTGATCGAAGACACACGCGACGCAATGGCCAAGCTCGATCAGGAAACTGAAGAGTTGCAGGCAGCCAATGCCGGCCAGGACGAAGCGCAGGAAGAAGCCCGCGCGATGGTCGAGGAGACACAGGTCCGCCTCACCACCAGTGAAACCGAGCTTGATCAGATCACCCGCGAAATCGCTGTTCTGACCGCCGAACGCCAGAGCCTCGAAAAATCCATCGAAGCAGGCCGTGTGCGCATTGAACGGCTGCAAGCCCAGCTTGACGAGATTTCCCGCGAGCAGGCAACGCTGACAGATGCTGCTGAGAAACAGGCCGAGATTGACCTGCAGTCAGCCGAACTCGAAGCGGCTGCACAGGCGATGGGCGAAGCCGAAATGGCCGCCATGGAGGCTGAAGAAGCCCGCACTGCCGCCCAGTCCGCCGAACGCGCAGCGCGCGAGCCGATGCAGATTGCAGAACGTCAGGCCGGTGATCTTTCGGCTCAAGCCAAGACCATTGCGAACCTGCTGGCTGTTGACGAGAACGATCTCTGGCCGCCGATGATCGACGCGCTGACCGTGGAACATGGCTATGAAACCGCTCTTGGCGCGGCGATGGGCGATGATCTGGCTGTGCCGGGCGATGTGGCTGCGCCGGTCCACTGGGACGCCCTGCCCGATTTCGATGTGCCGCCTGCATTACCCGCAGGTGCAACGCCGCTCACCCAATTTGTGCGCGGTCCTTCGGCCCTGTCACGTCGCTTGTCGCAGATCGGTGTTGTGGATGCGCAGGATGGCAAGCGTCTGCAGAACGAGTTGAAGCCGGGTCAGCGTCTTGTCACACGCGAAGGCGGATTGTGGCGTTGGGATGGTTACACAGCGGCTGCCGATGCGCCGACCGCTGCCGCGCGTCGCCTTGAACAGCGCAACCGCCTTGCCGACCTTGAAGTTGAAATGCAAGGCGCACGGGAAATAGCCAGTGAAGCGCGCGCGGTTTTTGAAAATGCACGCGTTGCCGCTGAACAGGCATTGGCACATGAGCAGGATGCCCGTCGCCAACAGCGTGAGGCCCAGACAGCACATAATACAATCCGCGAACAGCTTACTGCCGCAGAACGCGCTGCCTCTGCACTCTTGCAGCGTGTGGCCGCTCTGACCGAAGCCGAGGAACGTATTCAGGGTGATCTTGGCGAAGCCACACGAACACTTGAAGAAGCCACGATGGCCCTTGAAGGTTTGCAGCCCGATGAAGAACTGCGCAACCGCGCGAGCGAGATGCGCGACATGGTGGGTCAGCTACGCGTTGCGCTGACAGAATCACGTGCGCGTCATGAAAGCATGAAGCGCGAAGGCGAAGCCCGCACACGCCGTCTGGCCGGCATCAATGACGAGCGCCGTGCTTGGGAGCTTCGCTCTACAAATGCTGAACGTCAGATTTCGACACTGGAAGAGCGTCAGGCCGAAGGTCTGACAGAATTGCAGGAACTGGAAGCCGTGCCTGCATTGGTCGAAGAACGCCGCATCGGCCTTCTGGAACACATTGCCACGGCAGAGACGGCACGCAGTGCTGCTGCCGATGCGCTGGCCGAAGCAGAGGCCCGCCTGTCGGAATGCGCGCGGCTTGCCAAGACATTCCAGGCACATCTGGGCGAATCGCGTGAAGAACGCGCCCGGATTGACGGTCTCGTTGAAGGCGGTCGCGAAAGACTCCGCGAGACAGAAGAGCGTGTCCGTGAAGCACTAGAATGCGAACCTTCTGCCGCTCTGGCACAGGCCAATCTGGAAGACGGCGCGGAATTGCCGACACTCGAGCAGGTAGATGCCAAACTCGACCGTCTGAAGCGCGAACGCGAGAGCCTTGGTGGCGTCAATCTGCGCGCCGAAGAAGAATCACGCGAGTATGCCGAACAGCTCGAAACCATGACCAGCGAGCGCGAAGATCTGATCAGCGCCATCGCCAAACTGCGTCAAGGCATCGGCAGCTTGAACCGCGAAGGTCGCGAGCGCATGCTTGAAGCCTTCGAAAAGGTCAATGCCAGCTTCTCGCGCCTTTTCACGCACCTCTTTGGTGGCGGCGAGGCACACCTGAAGTTCACCGAATCGGACGATCCGCTGGAAGCCGGTCTGGAAATCTTTGCCCGCCCGCCGGGCAAGCGTCTTCAGATCATGTCACTTCTGTCGGGTGGCGAGCAGGCACTGACCGCCATGTCGCTGATCTTTGCTGTCTTCCTCACCAATCCCTCGCCCATCTGCGTGCTGGACGAAGTGGACGCGCCGCTCGATGACGCCAATGTCGAACGGTTCTGCGATCTTATGGAAGAAATGACACGTACAACCGATACGCGCTTCCTCATCATCACCCACCATGCGCTCACAATGGCCCGCATGAACCGCCTGTTCGGCGTGACCATGCAGGAACGCGGCGTCTCGACATTGGTGTCGGTCGATCTGGAAGGCATAGAACGGTTCAAGGAAGCATCATAAACATTCCATAATAGATATCCTAAGGCCCCCTTCTCGGGGGCCTTTTTCTTTGCCCATGCGAACGCGACTCAGTCCGCCGGAGGGGCGGATTGCCGCAGCCGCGAATAACGCCGAAAAACCCATTGTTTTCAATTGCTTAAATAGTGTTAGCAGGTTCTTGACAGGCTTATGGGTCACAAGTAGGGTGCGCGCGGCTTGAGGCGGGGTTGAATGCTTGATGGAACCGGTTTCACAGGTCTTTTTTGACGGCGGAGCATGCTTTGGCTGACAAAAGAAACTCAGGGGAAAACGGGGACGGCAAAGACCTCACGGGTAGTTCGAATTCACTGGCCGATCTCGATCGGCGAATTCAGGCGGCCCGCAAGGCGGCCAACTTGGCTCCTGCTCAACCAGAGAACGAAACGGTCGCTAATCGGCGGTCTGATATGGGTGTTGCCCTGCGCCTCTCCTCGGAGCTGGTCGGAGGTGTACTGGTCGGTGCGGCTATCGGCTGGGGCTTGGATTGGACGTTTGGTACTTCCCCGATATTCCTCATTATATTTTTGGGGCTCGGGTCGGTGACCGGAATAAGAAATGTGCTTCGTTCGGTAAAGGAATTTGACGATTCCCGTGCCGGGAGCGAAGTGAAGCAGGACAGGAGCGGGCTTGGGCCCGCCGACTGAAGATAAGGTCTGGCGACGTGGCATCTGAACACGCTCAAGGTGGTTTCCCCGTAGATCCGTTGCACCAATTTGTGGTCAACAAGATCATCCCCCTGCAAATCGGGGGATTCGATGTCTCCTTCACAAATTCAAGCCTGTGGATGGTGATTTCGGCGCTGGCCGTCATGTTCATCACTGTCATCGGCATGAGCAAGAAATCCATCGTGCCCGGCCGCTTACAGGCCGCTGCCGAGATGCTCTATGAATTCATCTACAACATGGTTCGTGACAATGCGGGCGAGAAAGCCATGCGCTTCTTCCCCTTCATCTTCACGCTGTTCATGTTCATTTTTGCCGCCAATCTTATCGGTCTCTTCCCTTACGCATTCACTGTCACCAGTCATATTGTTGTGACCTTCGCGATGGCGATCACGGTGTTTGCTGCGGTGACACTGACCGGTTTCTATCTGCACGGTTTCAAATTCCTGAAGCTCTTCGTGCCATCGGGCGTACCCTTCGTACTTCTGCCGCTTGTGATCGCGATTGAGGTGATTTCCTACCTCTCGCGTCCCATCAGCCACTCCGTTCGTCTGTTTGCCAATATGCTGGCCGGACATATCACGCTCAAAGTGTTTGCCGGTTTCGTGCTGACCTTTGGCGCCATGGGCGGTGTTGGCATTGCCGGTGCCATCCTGCCGCTTGCCATGATTGTGGCGCTAACGGGTCTGGAACTGCTGGTGGCGGCCCTACAGGCCTATGTGTTTGCAATTCTGACCTGCATGTATCTGCATGATGCGATGCATCCGGGCCATTAAGACGATCAAGACTGAACCCGAGTTTACGAGTTAGGTTCGGCAATGTGCCGTTCCCAAGAACCAAAACGGATAACCTGAAGGAGCACTTCACTATGGAAGCAGAAGCAGCAAAGTACATCGGCGCCGGTATCGCTTGCCTTGGCATGGGCGGCGCAGGCATTGGCCTGGGCACCATTTTCGGCAACTACCTGGCCGGCGCTCTGCGCAACCCCTCGGCAGCTGACGGCCAGTTTGGCCGCCTGATTTTCGGCTTCGCCGTGACAGAAGCGCTGGGCATTTTCTCGCTGCTCGTCGCGCTGATCCTTCTCTTCGCTTAATCTGATCTTTCGGTACTGGCCGCTTCGGTGTGAGGCGGCCAGTGCATCGGATGTCTGATTTTTCGTCGAGCAGTGCCTAACTGGAGTTTCAAATGGCCCAAGATATGACGGGACATGATGGCGCAACTACCGAGACCGTGGCTCACGATGAGGCTCATGGTAGCGGTGGATTTCCGCCGTTCAACGCCGAGACTTTTTCTTCGCAGCTTATCTGGCTCGTCCTGGTTTTCGGCGTGCTTTATGTTGTGATGTCGCGCGTTGCACTTCCGCGTATCAGCAATGTGCTTGAAACACGGCGTGCCCGCATCGCTTCCGATCTGGAAGATGCCGCCCGTGCGAAAGCACAGTCGGATGAAGCGATTGCCAGCTATGAACAGGCACTGGCAGAAGCCCGCGCCAAAGCCCATGCACTAGCGCAGGGAACACGGGACAAGTTGACCGCCGAGACAGACGCTGTGCGCCAGTCCACGGAAGCCAAATTGAACCAGAAGATTGCTGAAGCTGAAGCAAGCATTGCAGCAACCAAAGCCACGGCGCTTTCAAATGTTCGCGCCGTCGCCATAGATGTCACCGAAAATATCGTCTCCCGCCTTCTGGGTGAAGATGCAGACAAGGCATCGACGGAACGCGCGGTTGATGCCGCAATGAAGCGGAGCTGAACCCATGCATATTCTCTCAACCGGTGAATTCTGGGTTCTCGTTTCTCTTCTGATCTTCATCGGCATTCTTGTCTATATGAAGGTTCCCGGCATGCTGGCCGCGCAACTCGATAAGCGTGGTGCGGATGTGGCAACAGAGCTTGATGAAGCTCGTCGCCTACGCGAGGAAGCCGAAGCCCTGCTCGCTTCCTATAAGAAGCGTCAGGCCGAAGCCATGCAGGAAGCAGACGCCATCGTGGCACAGGCCAAGCTCGAAGCAGAGCGTCTGGCCGAAGAAACCCGAGTTTCTCTTGAGGCTCAGGTTGCTCGTCGCCAGCAACTGGCCGAGGACAAAATCCATCAGGCCGAAGCACAGGCTCTACAAGAAGTGCGCGCGGTAGCTGCCGATGTTGCTATTGATGCAGCACGCGCTGTCATTGCAGAGAAAGTTGATGCCTCTAAGGATAGCTCCCTAATAGAAAAGTCGATTTCGGAAGTCGGTGCCAAGCTGCACTGATCCAATAGCTGCCAGAAATCGGAAAGCCCCGCTCTAACCAGCGGGGTTTTTCTTTGTCCCCGCGCCACACTCGGATAGCCTCGAAAATCATGTGAGGGGACACAAATGCTCGACCGCTATACCCAGACCGAATTCACCCATGAAGGCGAAACCAAACCCGTCTATGTGCGCGGACAGGGCCCAGCCGTTATTGTCATCCACGAAATTCCAGGCATCACGCCCAATGTCGTGCGCTTTGCAGACTGGGTGGTCGATGCTGGGTTCCGGGTTTATATGCCATTGCTTGTCGGGCAGGCCGGGCGCGATGTCACCATTCCCTATGTTCTGAAATCTATGGCTACGATCTGTATCCGGCGCGAGTTTCACGTCATGGCCAGCCATCGTTCAAGCCCGGTAACAGACTGGCTGCGCGGTTTGGCCCGTTATGCGCATGAAGAAGCCGGTGGCAAAGGTGTCGGCGCTGTTGGCATGTGCTTTTCCGGCAATTTTGCCCTGTCCATGATGATGGAACCGGCCCTTATGGCGCCTGTACTTTCACAGCCCTCATTTCCCTTCCCCTTGGGTGACGCCCGCAAGGCGGCTCTGCACGTTACACCGGCGGAACTCGACAACCTGAAAATACGCTGTGCCAAAGGCGACAAGGTGCTTGGATTACGCTTCAAGGGAGATAAGTCCTCACCTCCAGAGCGCTTTGATACATTACGTCGTGAACTTGGCGATGCTTTCGAGGGCATTGAAATCGAAGACAAGCACCGCAACCCGAATTCAAAAACACCCAGCGCCCATTCTGTGCTGACCGAAGATCTAATCGACAAGGATGGCGAACCTACAAAGGATGCCGCAAAACGTGTGGTCGATTTCTTCGTCGAACGGCTTCTGACGCCCTAAGGCTCGATAATAGTCAGTTCAGGCCAGAGGGACTTCCAACGGGCCGCTTTGTCTCTGTATGCATCTGCACCGAAGTTCGATGTGCGATTTGGACGGATTGTCATGTTCTCTATGTCCGACAGGCCACAAGGTGCATAAACATTGAACTCCCCGTTCACGAGTTGCAGTCCAACCATGCAGGCCGGTGCAAGAAAACGGTCTATGCCAGCACAGGATGAGCTAAGCGCGGGATAGTCGAGACCAAACCGTTCGCGATACCAGAGATGAACTCTCGCCTGATTTTTCAGTTCGATCTCGACATCCAGATCATCAAATAGCTTTGCTGCTTTTTTAATCGCAGCATCTTCAGCTTCCCAACTGGTGTCAGGATCGAAATAAAATATATCGTAATCCTTGATGCCATATCCCGGTTCGCGCCCGGCCATCTCATTCCAGATCGTCTGAAAAAGACTTCCAGATACGAGCCAAACATCTTCCAGTTCAAGGGCTGGCAACCGTGCCAGAATCTCACGATTGACCGGATTGCTCAGCGCCAATCGTATAAATTCCGCGTCTTTCATTTCGCTGGAGTCGAGGGAAGTGCTTCCGCAATAGCGCGAAACAAAGCAAAGGTTTCAAGCTCACGGTAGCTTTCCTCGGTCGGACCTGTGCCATATGTGTGATTGGCAGATGTCTTCACAATCACCAGATCATGCTTGGCATCGACATAGATGAACTGGTTGTAGATGCCGATGGCCGAATAAGGACCGCCGACTTCCTGCGGTATCCACCAGAGGTACCCATACCCCACGCCGGCGGATGTCTCGGACTTGTGCTCGTTCTCGCCGGGCATAAGGAAGGGAGCATCCGGTGTGTGAGATGCCATCACCCAATCAGCGGGCACAAGTTGCTCATCGTTCCATGTACCATTCTGCAGGAACAGCAAACCGAACTTGGCGTAGTCGCGCGCTGTCACATTGACGCCGCCGGCCGCCAGTTCGTTGCCACTGTCATCAAGCACCCAATAGGCGTCATGTTCCGCACCGATTTTCGACCAGATTTTCTCGGAGAGATAATCAGAAGGCGTCCTGCCGGTCGCGTTTTTCAGCACCAGACCAAGCACCTGCGCATCCATGCTGTTGTAGAGATGATATGTGCCGGGCTCATGCGCGCGTTGCAACGTCTTTGCGAATTCGACCATTGATCCGCCAAAAGCAAGCGCCCGACCGAAACGGGCAATGTCGGAATTCTGATCGCTATAGTCTTCATTCCAGGCAACGCCCGACGCCATTTGCAACGCGTTCTTGATGCTCACACCGTCATAGCCGGTATCTTTCAGCTCGGGTGCATATTTGACGATTTGATCGTCCACACTTTCTATCTTGCCATCGGCTATTGCGATACCGACAAGTGCGGAGATGAAAGACTTTCCGACAGACCAGGAAATCCACCGTGTGTCCTTGGTATTTCCAAGCCAATATTGTTCATGAACCAATTTGCCGCCTTGCACGATGACAAGGCCGGTTGTGTCTGTCTCGGCTAGAAAGGCAGCCGCATCGCGCGACTTACCCTGATACTCATAAGTGGCCGGCAACTCCAGCGCCGGTCCTTGCGGCAACAGATAGGCCTCCCCTGCCCGCGCAATGGTGCGGGTAGGAAATATCTTATCCATGCTACGGAAATTCTCGACTTCATCCGCACCGGAGAACATGGACGCCACAAATTGCGCGCGCTTCAACTCGCGCCATTTGGCAACGCCCACAACCGTTGTACCAATAACCAACACAGCGATTGCGCCAAGCGCAATGCGCTTCACAGACCACTTCATCTTATGCCCTCCTCCGAGGCTATTATTTTACTCGGCAGCCTGCTTGGGCACAGGTGCCTGCCAACGTAAGACAGGATTGCGGGCAGCTTTTGTTTCATCAAGACGGTGACGCGGAGCGAAATGCGGCGCACCGGTGAAGAGCGACTTGTCATTGCCCTTCGCTGCTTTGGCAAGGTGCTTCAACGTGCCGATAAACTGGTCCAGCGTCTGCTTCGACTCCGTTTCGGTCGGCTCTATCAGAAGCGCCCCATGTACGACCAACGGGAAATACATGGTCATCGGATGATAACCTTCGTCGATCATCGCCTTGGCAAAGTCGAGCGTTTCAACACCCGTGCCCTTGAGGAAGCGGTCATCGAAAAGGGCTTCATGCATGCATGGGCCTTCGAATGGTGCGGTCAGATCATCTTTCAACGAGGCCAGCACATAATTGGCATTGAGCACCGCATCTTCCGCAACCTGACGCAGACCATCGGACCCGTGGCTCATCATATAGGCCATGGCGCGGACAAACATGCCCATCTGCCCGTGGAACGCAACCATGCGACCGAAAGGATGTGTGCCGTGCTTATCGGCTTCGTCATTGGTCTCGACCAGTTTGAAACCATCTGCTCCATGAACGACATAGGGCAGCGGCGCAAAAGGTGCGAGTGCTTCAGACAGAACCACAGGACCGGCACCCGGACCGCCACCGCCATGCGGTGTCGAAAAGGTTTTATGCAGATTGATATGCATGGCGTCGATGCCGAGATCGCCGGGGCGAACGCGACCAACAATGGCGTTAAAATTGGCACCGTCACAATAGAAATAGGCACCAGCTTCATGAACGGCATCGGCAATATCGATGATGTCACGCTCGAACAATCCGCATGTATTTGGATTGGTCAGCATGATGGCGGCCACGTCAGGACCTAGCTTTGCCTTGAAGGCTGCAAGATCGACGCGACCGTCTTCGGTCGCAGGTATAGCGTCTACTTTATAGTTTAGTAGCGCGGCTGTTGCCGGATTAGTGCCATGGGCTGATTCAGGTACCAGAATGCGTGTGCGCGTATCACCTTCACCACGGGCTTCGAGAGCAGCGCGGATCGCCATCATGCCGCAAAGCTCACCATGCGCACCGGCCTTGGGTGACATGGCGACTGCTGGCAAGCCGGTCAGCACTTTCAGCCAATGGGCCAATGTATCCATCAGCTCCAATGCGCCCTGCACTGTCGATTGCGGCTGCAAGGGATGCACATCAGCAAAGCCAGCAAGACGCGCCATCTTTTCATTGAGGCGTGGATTGTGCTTCATCGTGCAGGAACCGAGCGGATAGAGACCGGCATCAATCGAGTAATTCTTGCGCGAGAGACGCACGAAATGGCGCATCACATCGGGCTCTGACACACCGGGCAAACCGATGCGGGCTTTGCGTTCCATCCCGCCAAGACGCGGAGTAAATGCCTCCGGCTCGTCGAGATCGACGCCGCAGGCACCGGGATTATCCAGTTCAAAAATCAACGGTTCCTCAAGGCGCAAGCCGCGATTGCCCGTGTAAGTTTCAAACGAGCTTGAAGATATTGCTTCACCGGCGGCCGTCGGACGGCCCTGATTGTTCATTGCCGACATTACAGCACCTCCTTCAGCGCAGCGACAAAGGCGGCGCGGTCATCATCCGTATTGATTTCGGTGGACGCGACAATCAGCAGGTTCTCCACTGAAGTGTCATTGGGAAGCAAGCGGCTTGCGGGCAAACCTGCAATCACATTCTTTTCAGCAAGGGCTTCGACAATGCCCGAGGCAGCGCGCGGCAGACGAATTGTGAACTCGTTGAAGAAGCTGTTGCTCAGCACCTCCACACCTTCAATGGCCTGCAAGGCATCAGACAGCTTCACGGCATTGGCGTGATTAATGCGGGCAAGACGGGCAAAGCCCTCTTCACCCAGCAATGACAGATGAATGGTGAAAGCGAGGCAGCAAAGGCCCGAATTCGTACAGATATTCGATGTCGCCTTTTCGCGACGGATATGCTGTTCGCGTGTCGAAAGCGTCAGCACAAAGCCACGTTCGCCAGCAGCATCGACAGTCTCGCCGCAAAGACGCCCTGGCATCTGGCGTACATATTTGTTCTTGGTGGCAAAGAGACCGACGTAAGGTCCGCCAAAATTTAGACCATTACCGATCGATTGACCTTCACCAACGACGATATCTGCTCCCATTTCACCGGGCGGCGTGACGAGCCCCAGCGAGATAGCTTCGGTCACCACGGCAATCAGTAACGCGCCTTTTGCATGAGCGGCATCCGCTATGGCACGCATATCAACGAGATCACCGAAGAAGCTCGGCCCCTGCACAACGACGCAGCTCGTGTCATCACAGATCCGCGAAATGATATCTTCTGTAGTGCCTGATATGGCAGGCGGCATGGCATCCACCAATGAGCCGCCGACCTCGGACAGATTTTCTACCACAGCGCGATAATGCGGATGCAGCGTGCCGCTCAGCACGGCTTTTCTGCGTTTGGTTACGCGATGCGCCATCAACACAGCTTCCGCGCAAGCGGTAGAGCCGTCATACATTGAGGCGTTGGCAACATCCATGCCGGTCAGCATGGCAACCTGCGTCTGGAACTCGAAGAGGTATTGCAACGTGCCTTGCGTGATTTCCGGCTGATAAGGCGTATAGGAGGTGAGAAACTCCGAACGCTGGATCAGGTGATCGACCGTTGATGGCACGTGGTGGCGATAGGCACCCGCGCCGACAAAGAACGGCACAGATCCCGCCGAAACATTCTTTGCCGCCATTTTTGTGAGCGCACGCTCGACGTCCAACTCGCCCTTGCGTTTAGGCAGGTCCACCAGCCCGTCCCGCCTTGCGCGTGCGGGGACATCACGGAAAAGTTCATCGACGGATTTAGCACCGATCACGCCGAGCATTTCGCGGCGATCATTTTCGGTCAGGGGCAAATAACGCATAAGCGGGCTTCCAGAAAATTAAAAGCGACCATAAAATCAACCACAGGTGCAAAGACAACATGTAGCCGACATAAAATCAGGCAAGACCTTCGAGGAATGCTTTATAGGCATCTTCATCCATCAGCTTGGTCAACTCGCTGGTGTCTGCCAGCTTCAGCTTCACAAACCAGCCACGGCCCATTGCGTCTTCGTTGACACCGCCCGGCGCACCTTCGAGATCGCCGTTCACTTCGACAACTTCGCCGGAGACCGGCGCGTAAACTTCGCTGGCTGCCTTCACGCTTTCAACGACAGCAGCTTCGTCACCTGCCGCAACCGATTTTCCGACTTCGGGCAGTTCCACATAGACCACATCGCCCAGCTGCTCTTGCGCATAGTCGGTGATGCCGATGGTGGCCGTGTCTCCCTCAACGCGTACCCATTCGTGCTGGTCCGTAAAACGTATCTCGCTCATATCCGTGCCTCGTCTCTCATTAATTACGCAATTGCGCTTATTTGCTGTTGGGGCGGTGAAACCGCTTTTCGACAAAGGGCATACCCACAATCTTTGCAGGGCGACCTTTGCCTCTCACCATGAGTTGAACTTCAGTTCCGACTTTCGAAAATTCTGTCGTGATATAGGCCATCGCAATGGGGCCACCAACCGTCGGGCCATAGCTGCCGCTGGTGATTTCGCCGATGACATTGCCTGATGCGTCCACGACTTCGGTATGGTCACGTGCAGGTGCTTTGCCTTCAGGCAAAATGCCGACGCGCTTGCGCGATACACCCGACGCGATCTGTCCAAGGATAATTTCAGCACCTGGAAAATTCGCTTCCTCGCGACGGCGCTTGGCAATGGTCCAGGTCAACGCACCCTCGACAGGTGTCGTTGTTTCGTCAATGTCATGGCCATAGAGGCAGAGGCCAGCCTCCAGCCGCAAACTGTCTCGCGCGCCAAGGCCGATCGGCTTGACTTCGGCTTCGGCAAGCAGCTTTCGCGTCAGTTCCTCAACCTTGTCGGCTGGCACAGAAATCTCGTTACCGTCTTCACCGGTATAGCCAGAACGGCTGACGTAGCAGGCGATGCCCGCCACATCCATATCCACAGACGTCATGAACCCCATATCAGCTACAGCGGGTGCGAAACGTGTCAGCACATCCACGGCTTTCGGCCCCTGCAAAGCAATCAAAGCACGATCTTCGATCCGATTCAGCACGACGCCATCGGGAAGACTGGCTTCGATATGCGCAAAATCCTGATGCTTGCAGGCAGCATTGACGATTATGAAGAGCGTGCCGTCGCGCTGCGTACGTGTGACCATCAGGTCATCGCGAATACCGCCTTTGTCATTGAGCAGCAGCGTGTATCGGATCGCGCCGGGTGTCAGGCCCAGAATGTCGCCGGGGACCAGAGCCTCCAATGCGCGTGAAACAGTTTCATGATCCGGTCCGACCAGAAAAGCCTGCCCCATATGCGAGACATCGAACAGGCCCGCGGCCTCGCGCGTGTGCAAATGTTCGGCCAGCACACCGTCTTTATACTGGACCGGCATGTCATAGCCCGCGAAGGGCACCATCTTTGCGCCCAGTTCAATATGGAGCGCATGGAGCGGTGTGATTTCGAGGCTATCGGAGGCGTGATCTGTGCTCATCAGGGCTTTCAAGTTCAGTCGAATCATCAAGGGCTGCCACTCGACGAATCCTATTCGCCGGTAGCGCCCCCTCTGTCGCGGAACCTGAGAGATTTCGCGGCATCGGCCAAGGCCGCGTCCGCTTACGCCCGTCGGTGAGACCTGCCAGTGCCGGCTGGTCTACTTTCCAGAGAATCATCCCCCTGCGGTCCTGGGTGCCTGAGAGTTTCCGGGGCGGTTGCTCCTTCGGCGCCGGAGCTTAAAGCTCCGATCTCTCCCGCAGAGTTCATGTGTATGGCTCTGTAGTCGGTATTGAGGCCGATCATATGAACATCGGACAATGAGTCAATTGCGGCAGAGAGGCACGCTGCCGCAATTCAACTCTTTTCCACGGGAATCGGATGATTACGGTGGAATAACGCCCTTGCCACAGATTTTGCCTAGCGCAGAGGTGCCACTTGAGCCTTGCGGTTGTAGTCCAGCTGAGACTGCGTGACCTGAAAACCGATCAGGAACTCGTAGATGCTGCCATCCACCTCACCGCCATAGGGCACCACGGTCTGCTCGATACTCTTAAGAAAGCGCACCTGACGCGATCCTTCGTCGAAACTAACCGGAATGTCGTAAATCTGCTTGCTGACCTTCTTGCCATCAATACGCGTCACGGCCAGAAAACCTTTGAGATTCATATCACTGGAACGTGCTGCGGGGCCCATTTCGGCCAGACCGTTGAAGGCCAGATCAACCGAGATTGTACTGTCGTCAATATCATATTCGCAGGCCACAACAGCCTTGCTGATCTCGGCCTTCACGATGACGTCTGTAATGTCACGTCCCTGACCATTGAAAACCGTAATCCGGTCTGCACCGTCCAGCACCCCCACTGTCGGGCAAGGCTTGGGCCTTGCCGCCTCGATCGCCATTACCGCGTCGTCCCTGTCATCGCCACCCATGCCAAGCCAGCTGCAACCGCCTAAGGCCAGCGGAGCCAACATCACAAGGGCTAAACCCACTGAGCGAGGCATGAATGTGACGCGACGTTGGGCATTTTGTCGTTCAGTTGAAAACGGCATATTCGGCTCACTCAATCTCTTTGGAATTTTGGGTCTGAATTTATCCGGCAGGGCAAATGGCAAGTGAAGGAAGGATCGCAAGGATCCGTTTTTTGGGCTCCCGAAAGGCCTATGCCACGTTTTCCGCACATATGACCTTCAAAATCCTTTTATTTCAGAGCGTTAGCCAGAAAAATCCGGCAAGCGCACTGGCCGCACTTTATCGGAGTGTCTGCTGTGCTACAAGCTAGGGCATATCTCAAACGAGCTTCTTCATGACCGACGCCTCACGACCATTGACGCTGATACTTGCTAGCCCGCGCGGTTTTTGCGCTGGCGTGGACCGTGCTATTCAGATTGTGGAAATGGCACTCACCAAATTTGGCCCACCGGTCTATGTCCGGCATGAAATTGTGCATAATCGCTTTGTGGTTGAGGCGCTTGAGCGCAAGGGTGCGATATTTGTCGAAGAACTGGATGAAGTGCCAGAGGGCGGAAAGGTCATTTTCTCCGCCCATGGTGTCCCGAAATCCGTTCCGGCTGCTGCGGAAGCGCGTGAGCTCATCTATTTCGATGCCACCTGCCCGCTTGTCTCCAAGGTACATATTGAGGCTGGTCGCCTGCACGAGCGTGGCCTCCAGATTTTGCTGATCGGTCATGCAGGGCATCCCGAAGTGATCGGCACGATGGGGCAATTGCCTGAAGGCGCGGTGACGCTGGTGGAAACACTAGCCGATGTAGAAGCCTTCGAGCCGGAAGACGCCAGCAAGCTCGCCTTTGTCACACAAACCACACTCTCGGTTGATGACACTGCGAGCATTGTGGCCGCACTTCAGCGTCGTTTTCCGCAGATCGTCGCACCACACAAAGAAGACATTTGTTATGCGACAACCAATCGTCAGGAAGCGGTGAAAACCATCGCCCCGCGCGCGGAAGCCGTGCTGGTCATTGGCGCTCCCAATTCCTCCAATTCCATGCGGCTTGTGGAAGTGGCCGAGCGCGCCGGATGCAGCTACTCGGCACTTGTTCAACGAGCGGCTGACATTGACTGGGCTGCTCTTGGACATCCGAAAACAGTCGGCCTGACCGCAGGGGCCAGCGCGCCGGAAATACTTGTTGATGAAGTGATTGCCGCTTTCCGCGAACGCTTTGACGTCACATTGGAAATGGCCGAAACGGTGCGCGAGGATGTGCAGTTCAAACTGCCGCGCGCCTTGAGAAGCGAATAGGAACGCGAAAAGCAATGGCCGTTTATACGGAAGTCGAAGACGAAGAGCTGGAAGCCTTTTTAGTGCCTTATGGCATTGGCAATCTGCTTTCCTACAAGGGTATTGCCGAAGGGGTCGAAAACTCCAACTACATGCTCCATACCGACAAAGGGATTTACTTCCTCACCCTTTACGAGAAGCGTGTGGACGCCAATGATCTACCGTTTTTTCTAGGGCTAATGAACCACCTTGCCGCCAAAGGCATCGCCTGCCCTGTGCCGCTGCGCAACGCCCAAGGCGAGATGCTGGGAGAACTTGCAGGCCGCCCCGCTGCTCTCATCAGTTTTTTGGAAGGCGTTTCCGTGCGCCGGCCGCAACCGAAGCATTGCGCTGAGCTGGGCCGTGCATTGGCTCATTTTCATCTCGACGGACGCGATTTCGATCTCACACGGGAAAACGCCCTGAGCGTATCGGGCTGGCGACCCCTGTTTGAAGATTGCCGGTTACGCGCCGATGAAATTGTAGCAGGTCTCAGCGCCGAACTGGAATCCGAACTGCAGACGCTGGAACGTGACTGGCCACGCGATCTGCCGCAAGGGGTCATTCACGCAGACCTGTTTCCCGATAATGTCTTTTTCATCGGCGACCGGCTGTCGGGTGTGATCGATTTCTATTTCGCTTGCAATGACGCGCTGGCCTATGACTTGGCGATCTGTCTCAACGCCTGGTGTTTCGAGCATGACGGCTCGTTCAACATCACCAAGGCCCGCGCACTCCTGCAAGCCTATAATGAAGTGCGCCCACTGGAAAAATCCGAGCTGGCCGCCCTGCCCTTGCTGGCGCGCGGCAGCGCCATGCGGTTTTTGCTGACACGGCTATATGACTGGCTCAACCACCAACAAGGCGCTCTGGTCAGCCCCAAAAACCCGATCGAGTATGTGAAGCGTCTGCGATTTCACCGTGGCATCACCACACCCTCGGGCTACGGACTTGATGTGTAATGAGTGACAATTCGATTGTGATCTATACGGATGGTGCCTGCTCGGGCAATCCTGGTCCCGGCGGCTGGGGCGCGTTGCTGACCTACAAGGGCAGCGAGAAGGAAATTTATGATGGTGAAGCGCTGACCACCAACAATCGTATGGAATTGATGGCGGCTATCATGGCACTCGAAACGCTGAAGCGTCCGTCCCATGTCGAGCTTCATACAGATTCGATTTACCTACGCGATGGCATCACCAAATGGATACATAATTGGAAGCGCAATGGCTGGCGCACGGCAGCCAAAAAACCCGTAAAAAATGCCGAACTCTGGCAAAGGCTTGAAAAGGCCATTGAATCCCACGACATCAGTTGGCATTGGGTCAAAGGTCATGCAGGCCATGATGGCAATGAACGGGCTGATGATCTGGCAAACCGCGGTATGGCGCCTTTCCTTAAAAAATAGAAATGAAAAACCGCCACATCACGTTCAGGAGATGTGGCGGCTTTGAGATTTTCAGACCAATAAGTTGGTCAGACCTGACCGAGTATCGTATCGGCGCCAGACACTTTGGCCTCACCCGGATTGGGTTCCTTGTTGAGCGATTTCACAACACCGTCATCCACCAGCATTGAGTAACGCAGGCTGCGCGTGCCCATGCCAAAACCTGAACCGTCGAAATCAAGTCCGAGTGCTTTGGTGAAGTCACCATTGCCGTCGCCCAGCATCGTCACTTTTTCATCGGCACCCTGCGCCTTTCCCCATGCTCCCATGACAAATGCGTCATTCACCGACACACATGCGATCTCGTCCACACCCTTCGCCTTGAAATCATCCGACTTCTGGATGAAGCCCGGCAAATGCTGGTTCGAGCAAGTGGGTGTGAAAGCACCGGGTAGCGCGAAGACAACCACTTTGCGACCTTTAAAATAGTCGCCGGTTTTCACGGGCGCCGGGCCTTTATCCGTCAGCTTCATCAGCGTGACATCCGGTATCTTGTCTCCAACGTTGATAGCCATGGGGAGCCTCCTTGAATTTTGCTGCTGCTCGCAGCTTTCCTCGTTGGCGGCATTAAAGCGCCAATTTGGCTCTGCCGCCACCCTGCTATTGCACTTTACGGATAGCCTCAAGCGCGGTGTCAGGACCTGTGAATATCAAAGTGACTTCTTGCCCCTTCAATCCGGCTCCTTTGGTCAGTCTATAAGGCACCTGATAGAGCAAAAGATCACCGTCGCGCCGCTGTTCGGGCTTTGCAAACCGGATCCCTCGCGGCCCTTCCACAATCAGTTGCGGCCCGCCTGTCACTCCGCGCAATGTCACTTGCAAGGCTTTGCTATTTGCTTTGATGTCCAACACTTCATTGTCATGAAGTGCGCGGGGCACGCGTGCGAGAAATGGCTGGATGATATCGCGGTTGGCGAAATAGATTTCCGGGAACAATGCAGAGCCGGTTGCCATTGTCAGGCCCTGTTTATAGGTGCCAGGCACGCAAATATCTGAACAAACGCCGTAATTCATCTTGAGGGTCACTGTGACATGTTTGGTCGGGTCATCTACCTGCACGAGCACAGGCCAGACGACCTCGCGCGCATAGCCGAATGTGGTGTCGCCTACTGCATCAAAACGCTGCGGCACAGGCCAGAGCACTTCGATGAACTTCACATTCTCCGATTCCGACCAATCGAAAGAAGGGGCAATGCCCGAGTCTCCGGGATTACGCCAATAGGTATGCCAACCCTCCGGCATCTCCATTCGCACACCAAAAAGCATCGGCTGCGCGGCATCAAACCCCTGTCCTGCGAATAGCTGGACTTTCTCACCCGCGGTACCTTCCATTGCAGAAGGTGAAAAACGCGGTTCATCTGCGCGTGCAGGCACACCGCTAAAAGCGGGGATCAGAACAAACACATGCAGAAACAGCACCGTAAGAATGCGGCAAAACAGATCGGCTTTACGGTTCCGGCGCATCATTCATCCTGCCTTCATTTTCAATGAGCTTAACATGTTCACGCAGAAAAACGATCGAGAGAATCGCGTGACATAATCCCCACAAGACACGAGAATGACCAAACCACTGTTAATTGCAGGTCAGTTCAGACTTGAGTTTGAACTTTGAGCACGGAGGCAGCGAGTAGAAATGCGCCATGTTCCCGAAGGGTTGAGCACCCGCCCCGACGATGACAACTTCCTTGAAGGCAAAATGCTGATTGCTATGCCGACAATGGATGACGAACGCTTCGAGCGGACGCTCATCTATTTATGCGTGCATAATTCCGAGGGAGCTATGGGTATCGTGGTCAACAAGCCCGCGCCCCATATCACCATGCCCGAGCTTCTGGACCAATTGGCCATAGACGTACCGCAGCACTCGGTTGAAGCAGCCGTCAAATCTAGCAAATGTCCGATCCTTGTCGGTGGACCTGTAGAATCAGCGCGCGGATTTGTTCTTCATTCACAGGATTATTTCTCGGAAGATTCGACATTGCCTGTGGATGAGAATGTCGGACTGACTGCCAGCGTTGACATACTGCGCGCGATAGCTGGTGGCACGGGGCCGACCCATGCGCTGCTAGCACTTGGCTATGCGGGTTGGGCCGCAGGACAACTCGAAGCAGAAATTCAAGCCAATGGATGGCTGCATTGCGACCCTGATCAAGACCTGTTGTTCGGGGCTAATCTGGCTGCAAAGTATCACTCTGCTCTGGCAAAACTCGGCATCAACATCTCGCTACTTTCCGGCGAGGCAGGTCACGCATAAAGCCTGCTAGCGCGTACTATAACGCGCAATGAAATCGAGTGCCTCAGCGGCCCGCATCGGTTGTCCGAAAAGATAGCCCTGACCGAAATCACACCCCATCAGGGCGAGGTCACGCGCCTGCTCCTCGCTCTCAGTGCCTTCGGCAACAATTTCCATACCCAGATCATGCGCCAGACGCACCATAGAACGGATAATGAGCGGCGTTTCGCGATCAACCGACATGCCCGCTACAAATGAACGATCCACCTTCAACGTATCAAAAGGAAAACGCTGCAGATAACTGAGGCTCGAATAACCAGTTCCAAAATCGTCCAGCGACAGACCTGCGCCCAGACCTTTCAGGCGGGTCAGCACTTGGGCTGCGAATTCGGGGTTCTCCATCACGAGGCTTTCCGTGACTTCAAGCTTCAAAGTACCGCGCGCAATATCAATGCGGTGCAAGACGCGGCGCACATCCTCGATGAGGTCATGACGCAGAAGCTGCCGGCTCGACACGTTTACACTGGCAAATAGAGGTTTTTCGCGCGGGAACAATTTTTGCCATGTCGCCAGTTCCTCGCTCGCGGCTCTCAGCGCAAACCGTCCGAGTTCTGTGATGAAGCCAAGCTCTTCAGCAAGAGGCACAAAATCATCCGGCGTCATCAATCCGCGTTCGGGATGGTTCCAGCGGACCAGCGCCTCAAACCCGCGCACTGTTCCATCTTCCAGAGACATGATGGGCTGGTAGTACATTTCGAGTTGTTTACGTTCGAGCGAATGACGCAGATCGGTTTCCAGACCAAGCCTGTCTTCGTTGTCGCCCCGCATACCGGTCTCGAAGATCACGATCTTGGATTGACCGCCGCGCTTGGCACGGAACATAGAGATTTCGGCTTCGGTCAGCAGGTCTTCGGGATTTTCGTGACTATCCTCGCAAATGGCGACACCGACCGATGCATTAGGGAAAACTTCCATGCCGCCGACTTCGATCGGTTGAGAAAGAAATTCGGAAAGAGATTCTGCAAAGGCCATGGCATCTTCGCGATGGGTGCGAGTGGCCAGCAAGACTGCAAACTCGTCGCCATTGATCCGTGCCACAGTGTCTTCATATGTTACGAGAGACTCAAGCCGTCGCGCTACCGCGATCAACAGCGCATCCCCACCCGAATGGCCAAGACTGTCATTTACCGACTTGAATCGGTCCAGATCGATCAGCAGCAAAGCTGCGCGCGGTCTGTCGATCAGGCCCGTACGACGTATCGCGCGATCAAGCCGATCCATGAATAATGCACGATTGGGCAGACCCGTCAGACTGTCGTGCACCGCGTCGTGAAAAAGGCGCTCTTCGGCCAACTTGCGCGATGTCACATCACTAACCGTACCAATGCAACGGGTCGCGTAGGCCTCGACACTGGCAACACAACTCGCATTCAACGCCAGTGTGCGATAGGCCCCGTCGGAGTGACGCATACGGAATTCAAGGCTGAACGACACATTGCCGCGATTAATATAAGCGTTGATCGCATTTCGATATGTTTCGCGGTCTGCCGGATGCATATGCTCGCGCCATGCGACCTCGGTGCCGCCCAATGTGCCCTGATCCAGCCCCAGCAGAGATTCCACCGATGGCGAAACGTAAAGCGTGTCGGCAATAATATCCCAATCCCAGACGCCCTGACGGGCACCAGTGAGCGCAAAGGCGTGGCGCTGCTCGCTGCGAATATTGCCAACATCGGCGCGGCGCCGACCGCCTTGCGCATGGTAGGCGGCAGCAAAAGCAAAGAGCACCAACGCGATTGTGAATATCCCTACGCTGAGCGCTGTGCCCGCAAATGTGCCCGGCGTCCAACCCATTGCATGAAAGCTGGCGACAAGCCCCGCCAAAGCAAAAAGGCCCGCACCGGGAATAAGTAGCTGGGCAGGACGGACGCCGCGCAAGGCTGCAAGAACAACAAGCGGCGCACCACCAAAGAGTGCCAGCGCAAGGCTCATGCGCACCAAAACTCCTCCGGCTGCTGCGTTGAACATCGCAATCGGAATGATGGCAAATACACCGATCGACATCAGGCGCGCGACTTTAGACGACCAGACAAAGTGGCGTTCCAGATCAAGGAAGAAGCGTTCAAGCGCAAAGACCGTCGCGGCAAATAACGACAGAACAATTGTCTGGATGACAGCAGCCCAGTATGGGCTTGCACCAAACAAGGCCGCGAGATAGCCGAAAGACGAAAGCTGGACGAGGAACCCTGCGGCCAGCAATGCAGCGGTCGCACGCGCAGCAGGTGCGCGGGTCAGCACAGCCAGAGCTGTCAGATAGATGGTCAGCGCGGCGATAACACCGATCAACCCACCTTCGATCAAGGACAGACGACGGATAAACGATTGCCAGCTTTCCGGCTTCCAGAGGAAGAGCGATTGCGGTGCCGGATTTTCCGAACGCAATGCCACCGTGACACTGGTTTCCGGCTCGACAGTCAATGCCAGAACAGCAAAGCCTGACCGGCTGTCACCCCGCATGAAAATGGGATCTTCGCTTCCTGCGGCCAGTGCCTGATCTATCCCGGGCAAAGGAACCGGCCAGAAAAAACTCAGAAGTCCGCTACTGCGTTCGTCCACCACCAGATAGCGCGTTACCGGCTGCTGCGAACGGTTGCGCAAGGCGATTGCCAGCCAAACACCATTTACCTCACTTGCACCGTCAGACAGCGTGATGGCCCCACTCTCAGCACCATTTTCAGCGGCTGCAGAAGTGTCAGGCTGCGAAGCCTCATCCGGCACATCTGAATCTGGTGAATCTGGCGCTGTATCACCAAAGGTCGCTGAGCTGTCGGGAGCACTGATCGACAGTTGCTGTCCCTCGCGCTCATGATAGGTCTCAGCAAAAGGCGTCAGATCAACAACCGCGCGGTCATCATCCAGAACAATGGCATCAAGCGCATAAGACGAGGTTGCAAAGGTCAGCAAACCAATGGCCAAGGCCCCCGCAAAACTAACTGCGCGAGCCCTTATGTGACCTTCCAAACGCATCCGTCCCCCTCAGCTTCCGGCATCCATTTTGCTGCATGTCGGCATTTCATTCTATAACCGCACCTAAGCGACGACATTCACCTATTGTGCCCCAGATTCGCAAAGAATAGGTTCAGATTGAACAGTCAGACACCCAGTTTTGTTGCCAAATCTTCAATATCACGAGCAACAATGTCCCAATCGCCCCGGGCTTCAAGGTCATAAATCTGATCAGGGCCATACTCCGTAGGACGCACGAAAAAGGCTGTCATCAACCCAAGCGCTTTGGCAGCTTTCAGATCGGCATTATGTGCGGCGGCCATCATGACTTCGCCCGGCTCCAGATCCAGCAAACGGGCTGCACCCAGATAAGTCTCAGGTGCGGGTTTGAAATGTCCAAAAACATCGGAACCCAGAACAAGGTCCCAAGGCAGGCCTGCCGACTTCGCCATATTGACGAGCAGGGATACATTGCCGTTCGACAGTGGTGAGATGATATAGCGCTGCTTGAGGCGCGTGAGACCAGCAACCGAATCCGGCCAAGGTTTCAGACGATGCCAGCCGAGATTGATATGAATGAGATCGGCCTCGCTCAGCCCTTTTATGCCCTGCTCAGCAACGAGTTTATCAAGCGATGCGCGGTGCAGATCATCAAGCGCCATCCATGGCAATTCGCCTTTCGCAACCCGGCGCATAGACGGCACATATTCGCCGCGCCAGTCATCGACCAGTTTTACCCAATCTGCATTTATGCTGCGCTGTGCACCAAAAGCTGTGAGATCTTCGATCAAACTTGTGCGCCAATCCACAACGGAACCAAACACATCAAAGACAATGGCGCGCGGACGCTTGGCGCTCATAACAGACTCCATAAACTATCGAGGATCAAAGACGCGGGTCGTCCCGCAGAATGGCAAACTGAACGTGATCGCGCCAGACCCCGTTTATACGAAGTAATCCGCGCGCATATCCTTCTTCACGGAAGCCGCAGCGACGCAGCACCGCTTTCGACCGCTCGTTCTCATAGAGGCAGGACGCTTGAAGCCGATGCAGCTTCAACTCCTCGAAGACGTGATTTATCAATGCGCGCACCGCACGCGTTATGTAACCCTGCCCTGCATAAGGTGCACCCGCCCAATATCCCAATGTGCAATCCTGCTGCACACCACGATGGACATTCGACAATGTGCAACCGCCAACCAATGCGCCATCACTCTCGCGGAAAATGAAAAACGGATAGGCATTGTCCTCGCGGGCCTCGCGCTGATAACGGCGAACGCGGCGGCGAAAGGCAGGACGTGTCAGATCATCCACCGCCCATGTCGGCTCCCAAGGTGCAAGGAAGTCGCGGCTCTGATCGCGCAACGCCGCCCATTCGGCAAAATCGGATAGCACGGGCGGACGCAGAAACACGCCGTCTCCCATGACGATTGAAGCCGGATCTGGCTTTGATATGGATCGCAGAAACGCCATGACCACGCTCCCCCCACGAGGCGTATGGGCTAGCGCATCAGGCCAAGCCCTTGTTCAGCCAAATCTTGCCGCGAGACGGTCATAAGATTCAAGTCCCCCGCCTGCTCCGGCAAGCGGGCCGACAGCAGCGAGCGCCGGGGCCTTGGCATCGGGTCCAAGAAACCGACCTGCGAAACGACGCACCGCTGCGGCATCCACTTCATCGACTTTGGAAATCATTTCGTCGATCGGCAGGACACGCCCGTGAACAGCATATTGGCGCGCAATCTGCTCGGCACGCGAGGATGACGACTCTAGCCCCATGAGAAGGCCCGCTTTCATCTGCGCACGGGCGCGGGCGACCTCGACTTCAGTTGCATCATCACCAAGACGCGAAATCTCGTTGGCAACGACCGGCATCAACTCGGCCAGATCGTCAGGCGCTGTGGCCGCATAGACCCCCATAATGCCCGTGTCGGCAAAGGACCAGCCAAATGCAAAAACGGAATAAGCAAGGCCGCGCTTTTCGCGTACTTCCTGAAAGAGGCGCGAAGACATGCCGCCACCCAACACACTTGAAAAAATCTGGGAAGTATAAAAATCGGGATCACCATAGGCAGGCCCTTCAAAAGCCAACGTCACATGGGCCTGTTCCAGATCGCGTGTTTCGCGGCGCTCGCCACCTGTGAAAGATGCTGGTGCTGCGCCATTGGATTTACGCTGTAGCAAAGTCGAAAAGCTGTCACGCCCCAGAGCCACCAGTTCGGCATGATCGATAGCCCCAGCCGCGGCCAGCACCATGCCCGGTGCCTGATAGCGCTCGTCCATATAGGTTTTCAGCGCGTTGCGATCAAAGCCCTGAACAGTTTCGACCGTGCCCAGAATGGTACGGCCCATCGCCTGCCCCGGATAGGCTGCATCAAGCAGATGATCGAAAACAAGATCATCAGGCGTGTCCAGCGTTTGTCCGATTTCCTGAATGACAACGCCACGCTCGCGCTCCAGCTCGCTCTTTTCGAAAGTCGAATTCTGAAGAATATCGGAAAGCAGATCGACGGCGAGCGGCAGATCGCCCTTCATCACACGGGCGTAATAGGCGGTCGCTTCATGCGCTGTATGCGCATTGAGATGACCACCTACATTCTCAATCTCTTCTGCGATGGCACGCGCAGAACGACGTTCTGTGCCTTTGAAGGCCATGTGCTCAAGAAGATGGGAAACACCATGCTGATGCTGACCTTCATGACGTGCGCCTGTATTGACCCAGACACCGACCGAGATGGTTTGAAGATGAGGCATAGCATCCGTCACCACGGTTAGACCATTCTCAAGTCTCGTCACTTCAACAGCCATTCAACACTCCTGTTCAGCCTCAACAAAATACGCAACACATATGTGCTGTCAGGCCACCAACGCGCGGGCGCGTTCGCGGATAAAGGTCTGCACGGCACCAAGATCATTGGGCAATGCATGCAAGCGTTCTTCGCGTGTGAAGAGATCGGCCATGCGCGGCGGCAATTCGGGGTGAATGCCTGTGGCTTGTTTCACTGCATCGGGAAACTTTGCCGGATGCGCGGTCGCAAGAGTGACCATGGGCGTACCGAGATCGCCGCGATCCTTCGCGGCGGCGGCAAGGCCGACGGCTGTATGCGGATCAACCAGCTCGCCGGTCTCTTTCAGCATCGATGCAATCGTTGCGGTCGTTTCAGCCTCATCAACGCGGGCAGCAGAGAAAATCATGCGCATGGCCTCAAGCCGCAGATGATCAATCTCGAAGGCGCCTGACTGCTGAAGGCTCTGCATCAGACGACGTACGCTTTCGCCGTCGCGGCCATATGTATCGAAGACGAGGCGCTCGAAATTCGACGAGACCTGGATATCCATACTGGGGCTGATGGTCGGCTGCACCTGCCCGACTTCATAGCGACCCGTGTTGAGCGTCCGCGCAAGAATGTCATTGACGTTGGTGGCAACCAGCAAACGCGAAATGGGAAGCCCCATGCGCGACGCGGCAAAGCCTGAAAATACATCACCAAAATTTCCGGTGGGTACGGAATATGCAACAGGGCGCGCGGGCGAACCAAGCGCGACAGCGCTCGTGAAATAATAAACGATCTGGGCCATGACACGGCCCCAGTTAATCGAATTTACGCCTGCAAGGGACACTTCATCCCGGAAGGCGTGATCATTGAACATGGCTTTGACAAGTGCCTGACAATCATCGAACGAGCCTTCAATGGCGATGTTGTGGACATTGGCATCAAGCACTGTCGTCATCTGGCGGCGCTGCACTTCCGACACGCGCCCCTTGGGATGCATAATGAAAATGTCGGTCGTGTCACGGCCACGGAACGCCTCGATGGCGGCTGATCCGGTATCGCCAGAGGTCGCGCCGACCACCGTGATACGGCGACCGCGTTGCTCTAGGACATGATCGAAAAGACGGGCGAGAATCTGCATGGCGACATCTTTAAACGCCAGCGTGGGCCCGTGGAAAAGTTCCAGCAGCCAGTCATTATCCCCGATCTGGACGAGCGGTACGACGGCCTTATGCCCGAATGAGGAATAGGCCCCGTCGATCATGTTCTGGAGGTCGGAATCGGCGATGGAGGGGCCGATAAAGGGACGCATGACGCGGAAGGCGACTTCGGAATAAGTCAATCCTGCCAATGCTTTAATCTTGCGTTCGGACATTTGCGGCCATTCGGCGGGCACATATAATCCCCCGTCGCGCGCAAGTCCTGCGAGCAAAGCATCCTCGAATTCAAGCTCCGGGGACTGTCCCCGCGTGCTGACGTATTTCAACATAATCTCCAGGATGGCTGGCCGAACCTCAAAGGCGGGCCGTGGTCGGAGGTAAATTAGCCCTGCGGCGGGCGCGAGGCAATGAGGTGAAACGCCGCCAGTCAAAAAATGGCGGAATTCTGCGGTTATTCGGCCAGATAACGGGCCTCGATATGGGCCTTGAAAGCGGCTGTGCCGAGCGGGCGGCCTGTGGCGGCGAGGATGATCTCGTCAGGTGTACGCGAGGAACCGACCTCGTGGACATTGCGCCGGACCCATGAAGCAAGAAGAGCAAAATCACCTTTTTCCAGCGAGAGATCGAGCGTTTCCTGCATGAGATTGTTCATTCCGCCTTCTTCTCGCGCAGCCTGAAAAAACTGTGCGGCGGCGAGCGCCCCGAGCGTGTAGGTGGGGAAATATCCGAACGATCCGGAGGGCCAGTGAATATCCTGCATGCAACCATCGGCATCGTCGGGTGGCACTATCCCCAAAAGCCCGTTCATTCCTTCCGCCCATGCGCCCGGCAGATCGGCGGGGACAAGATCGCCTGCGATCATGGCGCGCTCCAGCCGGTAGCGCAGAATGACATGCAGGGGATATGTGACTTCGTCAGCCGAGACGCGGATGAGCGAGGGACCAACTTTGCGATAATGGCGCAGGATATTCTCCGGTGTCCATGCCGCCCCTTCTCCGCCGAACAGCGCCTTGAGGCGCGGGGCCATGTGGGAGATGAAGGATTTGGAACGACCGGCCTGCATCTCGAACAGAAGCGACTGGCTCTCATGGATGGTCATGCCGCGCGAGCGACCAACGGGCTGATTGCGCCACTGGGCGGGCAGACCACGCTCGTAAAGCGAATGACCCGTCTCGTGAATGACAGCCATGAGGCTTTCGATAAAATCATCCTCGTCATAGCGCGTGGTGATGCGGCTATCGTCGGACACACCGCCGGTAAAGGGATGGTGCGAGACATCGAGCCGTCCATGCGCAAAATCAAAACCCAATGTCGCCATGACATCGCGGCCCAGCTTTTCCTGAAGCGGGATCGGAAAAGGGCCGGTGACGGGCAAGGCTGCGGGCTGGGAAGCCTGACGCTCCATCACGCGCTGGAGAAGGTCCGGCAGAAAACCTTCAAGCTCCGTAAACAGACGGTCAATATCGGTTGAACGGCGGTCAGGGTCATAGCCATCGAGAAGCGCGTCATAAGGCGAAAGGCCGAAGGCTTCAGCCTTGGCATCGGCCTGCTGGCGGATAAGACCCAGCAATGTCTCAAGCTCAGGCGCAAGCATGGCAAAATCATTGGCCGCGCGGGCCTTGCGCCAGATCATCTCAGTCCTGGAACGCTGGTGCGAAAGTGCGGAGACAAGATCGGTCGGAGTGGCGGTGGCATGGGCGTGGATGCGCCCCATCTCGACGAGATTGGCACGGTCCCAATCACTCAACGCATCAACACTGTCACGTGCACTGGCGAGGAGATCGGACGTCTCGGGTGCAGTGAGTGTCTCATGCGCGATGAGCGATAAGGTGGCCTGCTGCTCGGCACGCGCTTCAGCCCCACCCTCCGGCATCATGGTGGCGCGGTCCCAATGCAAAACCGCCTGTGCGCCGCCAAGCGCGGAAAGACGCTGGAAACGCGACTTCAAAGAAGCGTAAGCGGTGGTGGAATTCTGCTCGCTCATTTTCGATCTTCCAAAATTCGGGAACCGGGCCGGTCAGTCTTTCGGACGTCCGATGCGTCCGTTGGACAAGTGATAGGAAACGTAGATTGCAAATAGCACCAGAGCGAGGCCAAACCATGTCATCGCATATTCGAAATGCTGGTTGCGAATATGAACCTGCGTGCGACCACCGATTGGCAGGCCACCGAGATTGGGGGTTTTGTCAGCCTCGACATAGAAAGGGGCGACGGGTGACAGATCGAGTGCCTTTGCCATTTTGGCGGGATCGCGCGTGAACCAGATATTGCCTGTCACATCATCGGTCGCGGTGAACATGCCGGTGGGCTGCGGTGCGCGGGCAACGCCGGTGACAATGGTGTCGCCCTCGATCTGGCCTTGCAGACGGGTAGAAACATCTTTTCTCTCGGCAGGCACAAAACCGCGATCAACAAGCACGATGCTACCATCGTTCAACGCAAGCGGTGTGATGATGTCATAGCCTGCGGCCCCTTCATCATTCTGTGCGAAGTAATGCAACTCGCGGTCATTGAGATAGCGGCCTTCGAGTTTCAGGTGGTGATATTCGAGCTTGTCGAGATCGAGTGCCGCCCATTCGCTTTGCGAAGGTGCTGGCGCGGGTGCGGCGGCCATACGGGCATTGATGGTGGCAATGAGATCAAGCTTCCAATGCAGACGTTCAATCTGCCAAGAGCCAAGACCGATCAGAACAGCCAGACCCAATATGGTCAGGGCTGTCGGCCAGAGCAGCGGACGAAAGACGGGATTGGTACGCAGCATCAGTTTTCACCTTGTGAATTATCAAGCCGGCCTTCGCGTGCCTTGTGCTTGAACTGCTGGGCGATGAGCCAAGCTTTCAACGGGCGCAACATGCCGATGGTGAGAAACAGGGTCAATGGTATCCAGAGCACGGCATGAACCCAATAGGGTGGCTGATAGGCAACTTCGGTATAGAGCGCGAGACCGACAATGATAAAGCCCGCGATCATCATGATGAAAACAGCAGGACCGTCGCCCGCATCGGCAAAATCATTGTCGAGGCCGCAGACGCTGCATGCGGGCGGCACGGTCAGAAAGCCGGTGAAGAGCTTTCCCTCGCCACAGCGCGGGCAGCAGCATTTTAGGCCGACCATGGTTGAAGACAGAGGTGGATATGCTTGCTCGGACATGGGCGCTCTTTCAGGTCCTTTCCCTCAGAGGGCAAAGGCTTTTTGAAACGAAAAAGGGCGGATCGTTTGTATCGACCCGCCCTTAAACCTAACTCATTTCGACAGCGACTTAGCCACCGTGAATTGCCGCACCATGGCTTCCCCAAACATAGATCGAGGCAAAGAGGAAGAGCCACACCACGTCAACGAAGTGCCAGTACCAAGCGGCGGCTTCGAAGCCGAAGTGACGTTCCGGTGCAAAGGCACCATTAATGGCACGAACGAGGCAGACGATCAGGAAGATCGTGCCGACGATCACGTGGAAACCATGGAAGCCGGTCGCCATGTAGAAGGTCGCGCCGTAGATGGAGCCGCCGAAAGAGAATTCGGCATGCATGTATTCATAGGCCTGCAGCGCCGAGAAGATCAGGCCGAGGATGACGGTGAGCCAAAGACCCTGCGTCAGACCCTTGCGGTCATTGTGCTGGAGGGCGTGATGCGCCCAAGTGATCGTCGTGCCGGATGCCAGCAGAACAAGCGTGTTGAGCAGCGGAATGTGCCAGGGATCGAAAACCTCGACGCCCTGCGGCGGCCAATGGCCACCTGTGAAAGCTGCGCGTGTGGCCTGAATGGCTTCATCAGGGAACAGGGCTGCATCAAAGAAGGCCCAGAACCATGCCGCGAAGAACATGACTTCCGAGGCAATGAACAGCAGCATGCCGTAGCGCAGGTGAAGCTGGACCACGGGTGTGTGGTCACCGGCATTGCCTTCGCGGACCACATCGCGCCACCAGCCGAACATTGTGTAGAACACAATGAGGAAACCGGGGGCCATCGCCCAGATGGGCGAACCATGGAAATAATGCACGGCACCGATAGCCAGCACGAAGCCGCCGATGGAACCGATCAGAGGCCATGGGCTCGGATCGACCAGATGATAATCATGATGTTTGGCGTGGGCCATGTCCCGTCTTCTCCACTTAGCCACCGGCAACGCTGTGCCGATTGTCTTAACCCAATAGTCTTATTAGCCGAAATGCCGCGATGCGTCAGCCGAATGCTCCGACACCGCGACCTGCTCGATCACCCCTAGCGACCCGTAGGAAGGCCGCTTGGCCACATTGCCGCCGAGCTTGGCGATTGTGACCACAAAAAACAGTACCACCAGCCCGATCAGCACCAGAGCCAACGCGATATTGCGTTGTTTGCGGCGCTTGAGCTGTTCTTCCGACCAGCGTAGCGGCTGTTCATCGCTCATCACTGAAGCCCTCACAGGTGAATTACGGCTTGCAGCGGCGCGGCAAGACCAAGGCCCTGCTCGACAAGCAATGTGCTGAACAGAAGAAAGAGATAGAGAATCGAATAGGCAAAAAGCTGTTTGGCCGATTTATATTCGCCGTTCCGATCGCGCCAGACGCGCGCTGCAAAAACGAGGAAGGCCAGACCCAGCACGGCTGTGGCACCGGCATAGTAGATGCCTGCAAAGCCGAGCAGCGCAGGCAACGCCGTGATGGGCATGAGCAGGACCGAATAGATCATGATCTGGCGACGAGTTTCGCTCTCGCCAGCCACGTTGGGCAGCATGGGCACGCCCGCGGCTTCATAATCGGCGCTGGAAAACAGCGCCAGCGCCCAGAAATGCGGCGGCGTCCACATGAAGATAATGAGAAACAGCGCGATGGAATCGAGCGAGACCGTACCTGTGACAGCGGCCCAGCCGATCATGGGCGGGAAAGCACCCGCCGCACCACCGATGACGATGTTCTGCGGGGTCCAGCGCTTGAGCCAGATTGTGTAGATGACGGCATAGAAGAAGATGGTGAAGCCGAGAAGGCCCGCTGCCACCCAGTTGACGGCCAGTCCCATGGTGAGGACAGAGCCAACCGACAATGTGACACCGAAGCCGAAAGCCTCACGAGAGGTCACACGACCCGACGGCACAGGACGATTGGCCGTGCGCTTCATCTTCAGGTCGATATCGGCGTCGTACCACATGTTGAGAGCGCCCGAAGCACCTGCACCGATGGCAACACAGAGCAATGCCACAAAGGCAATGACCGGATTGATCGAGCCGGGCGCCACCACGAGACCGACGAGGCCGGTGAAGATGACGAGTGACATCACTCGCGGCTTCAGCAGCTCGAAATAGTCAGCGGGCGCAGCCATGCCGATATCCGGCATGGACTGCGTTCCGATGGTATTGCCCGTGGTGATCGAGCTGTCAGACATAAGCCTTTTGCTCTCTTACTTAATGCGCGGCAGGTCGGAGAACTGATGGAACGGGGGCGGTGAAGACAGCGTCCATTCCAGCGTTGTGGCACCCTCGCCCCACGGATTGTCGGCAGCTTTTTCCTTGCGGATGAAAGCGAGCATGACGCCGTAGAGGAAGACCAGCACACCGAAGGCCGAGAGATAGGAACCGTAGGACGAGATCTCGTTCCACAGGTGGTAGGAGTCCGGATAGTCCACATAGCGGCGCGGCATGCCGGCGAGGCCGAGGAAATGCTGCGGGAAGAACACGAGGTTCACGCCGACGAATGTGATCCAGAAATGCAGCTTGCCGATAAATTCGGAATACATGTAGCCGAACATTTTGGGGAACCAGTAGTACCAGCCCGCAAAGATGGCAAACACGGCACCAAGCGACAGAACGTAGTGGAAATGGGCCACAACGTAATAGGTGTCATGCAGCGAACGGTCCACACCGGCATTGGCGAGCACCACACCCGTCACACCACCGATGGTGAACAGGAAGATGAAGCCGATGGCCCAGATCATGGGTGTCTTGAACTCGATGGAGCCGCCCCACATGGTGGCGATCCACGAGAAGATCTTCACGCCGGTTGGCACCGCGATGACCATGGTGGCGGCCACGAAGTAAGCCTGCGTATTGACCGACATGCCCACTGTGTACATGTGATGCGCCCACACGACGAAGCCGACGACGCCGATGGCGACCATGGCATAGGCCATGCCGAGATAGCCGAAGACGGGCTTGCGCGAGAATGTGGAGATGATCTGGCTGATGATGCCGAAGCCGGGAAGAATGAGAATGTACACTTCCGGGTGGCCGAAGAACCAGAACAGGTGCTGGAACAGAATCGGATCGCCACCGCCTTCAGGCGCGAAGAAGGTCGTGCCGAAATTGCGGTCTGTCAGCAACATGGTGATGGCGCCTGCGAGAACCGGCAGCGAAAGAAGCAGCAGGAACACGGTGACAAGAACCGACCAGACAAAGAGCGGCATCTTGTGCAGCGTCATGCCGGGCGCGCGCATGTTGAAAATCGTGGTGATGAAGTTGATGGCACCGAGGATCGAGGAGGCACCGGCCAGATGGAGCGCGAGGATCGCGTAATCCATGGCAGGTCCGGGCGAACCCGATGTGGAGAGCGGCGGATAAATGGTCCAGCCGCCAGAGGCGCCATGGCCACCGGGCGCGCCGGGCACGAACATCGAGATGATGAGCAGGCCGATGGCAGGCGGAAGCAGCCAGAAGGAGATGTTGTTCATGCGCGGGAAGGCCATGTCCGGCGCACCGATCATGAGCGGCACGAACCAGTTGCCGAAGCCGCCGATCATGGCGGGCATGACCATGAAGAAGATCATGATGAGCGCGTGGGCGGTGACGAACACATTGTAGAAATCGTGATTGCCGCCGAAAATCTGGTCGCCCGGATTTTGCAGTTCCATACGGATGCCGACCGACAATGCGCCACCGACGATGCCCGCGATGATCGCGAAGATCAGGTACATCGTGCCGATGTCTTTATGGTTGGTCGAATAGAGGTAACGCCGCCAGCCTGTGGGGTGATCCTCGTGGTGATCCGAATGTGCCGCAGATGTGCCTGCCATTGGTCTCAATCCTTCGCTCTTCAAACGCTAGAACGTTGTTTTTAAATTATGCGATCAGTGGGCGGCCGGGCTGACGAGCGCCAGCTTGACCTTGTCATCGACTGTACCGTTGGACGCCTGTTTGGTTTCAAGCCAGGCGGCGAAATCTTCCTTGCTGACGACATGCACTTCGATGGGCATGAAGGCATGGGCCTGACCGCAAAGCTCCGAGCACTGGCCGTAATAGATGCCGGTTTTCTGGGCCATGAACCAGGTTTCGTTGAGACGGCCGGGCACGGCATCGATCTTGACGCCGAAGGCAGGAACCGCCCAAGCATGGATCACGTCGGCAGCGGTGACGACAACGCGGACAACAGTGTCAACCGGCACAACCACCACTTCGTCTGTGGCGAGAAGGCGGGGACGACCATTGAGCTCATCATCGGGCACCATGTTGGCGTCGAAGGAGAGGTCGCCATTGTCGGGATATTCATAACCCCAATACCACTGGTTGCCTGTCGCCTTGATGGTGAGTTCGGCCTGCGGGATTTCCAGCTGCTTGTAGAGCAAGCGGAAAGAAGGAATGGCGATGACCACGAGGATCAGAACCGGCAGAACCGTCCAGATCACTTCGATTGCGGTGTTGTGCGAGGTCTTGGAAGGTGTGGGATTGGCCTTGCGGTTGAAGCGGACCATCACATAGAGCAGCAGCGCCGTCACGAGCAGCACGATGGCTGTGATCGTGATGAGCAGGAAGTGATGGAAGCTCTCGATATCTTCCATGACCGGCGTGACGGCTTCCTGGAAGCCCATCTGTCCCGGCGTGCCAATGCCCGTGGCGTGTGCCCCGGTGGCTGTGAGAATTAGCCCAGCCGCGAGCGCAAAAGCCCCAATTCCGACCAAGCGCCCGATACCGTTCAGAAACCGCATGCTAGTTCCCAGCTCCCAATGCTGTCCGCGATCCCGTGGGGGCCATGTTGCCGGAGATGATCTCCGAGGCTGCCCTGCCGGTTCGCGTCCTGCCTACACTTCGACCAGACGGCGTGACGCCGCATGACCCGTTTTTGACGATGGTCGCACCTGAATGGCACGCCACCAATAATTCTCGGCGTCAGAAAACATAAACCGATGCACACCGCAAGGTTCTCTATGCGGTTATGCTATGCGGCATGTCTTCTCAACATGTCGGCGCTGATCAAATTTGCAGGCCGACTCGTGACGGCGAGTATAGACAGGCCAGCACAGCCCGCCATATCACCCGTGCATTTTTGCGACGTTTTGCCACAATTTTCCCGCATTTGCCATGGTTTGAGCCGTGCCAGAGCGCCGGATGACGCTTTCACAACGGCAAAAAAGGCATAGAGTAAGAGTCACTCTTAAATACTGCGGGCGATACCGCAGCTTTACCGGCGGTGCTCATGCGCGACGAAGCCCTGATTCATTTTCATTTTGGTCGGCAGATTTCGGCCGGACTGCTGCTTGCCCATAATGGCGGGGCGGCAGCGGAACTGATCAGCGAGGCAGCCCCCTATCTCAGCCCCCGCGATCCGGGCCGCTCGGCTGTGGGCTTCTGTGCCTGCCACCCGCAAGCCGTGGACGATATCACCGCCCCGCCGCCCGCCGAATGGCAGGCATGGCGCTTTCAGGACTGGGATAACTGGTTCGGGCGCATCAATGGCGTGTTTCTGGTCGATCTGGAACGGCTGCAAGTGGTGCAATATCCGCTCTATAGCTGCGGTTCGCAGATTATCCGCTGTGATCTGAGCCAGATGCCCCGCCGTCTGGTGGCAGTTGAAGAATGGCTCGAACAGCCATAACTGTGTTGTACTAAATGTGTTTGGTTGCTTACCCCTTTTAAGGAAATTCCATGGCTGACGCGTCATCCCCCCAAGACAGCGACCTGTTTTTCGCCCAGAACGGACTGGATCGCGCCCGCGTGGAGCATCTGGTGGGGGACGCTCTGTCGGGCACGGATGACGGCGAGCTTTATCTGGAGTATCGCCAGTCCGAGGCGCTGGCCTTTGACGATGGCCGCCTGAAAATGGCGACATTCGACACAACGCAGGGCTTTGGGCTGCGCTCGGTGGCGGGCGAATCAACCGGCTATGCCCATTCGTCGGAACTGTCGGAAGCCGCGATCAAGCGCGCGGGCGATGCCGTGCAGGCCGTGAAGCAGGGCCATACCGGCGTACAGGCCGAAGGCCCGCAGCGAACCAACATTCATCTCTACAGCGACGAGAACCCGCTGGGCGCGCAAAGCTTCGAGCAAAAAGTGAAGCTGCTTTCAGATATTGACGCCTATGCCCGCGGCCTCGACGAGCGCGTGCGGCAGGTTTCGGCCTCGCTGGCCGGTGAATGGCAGGCGGTCGAGATCATGCGGCCCGACGGGCAGGTGGTGCGCGATGTGCGCCCCCTCGTCCGGCTCAATGTGTCGATTGTGGCGGGCCAAGGCGACCGGCAGGAAACCGGCAGCCAAGGCACTGGTGGCCGCACAGGCTATGAAGCCTATATCGATCCGGCCAAATGGCAGGGTCAGGTGGACGAGGCGCTGCGGCAGGCGCTGACCAATCTGGACAGCGTGCCCGCCCCTGCCGGTGAGATGGATGTGGTGCTCGGGCCGGGCTGGCCCGGCATTTTGCTGCATGAAGCCATTGGCCACGGGCTGGAAGGCGATTTCAACCGCAAGAAGACCTCGGCCTTTGCAGGCCTGATGGGCCAGCGCGTCGCCGCGCCCGGTGTGACCGTGGTGGATGACGGCACGATTGCCAATCGCCGCGGTTCGCTCACCGTGGATGACGAAGGCACGCCCAGCTCGCGCACTGTGCTGATCGAAGACGGTATTCTGAAAGGCTATATGCAGGACCGGCTGAACTCGCGCCTGATGGGCATGGCGCCCACCGGCAACGGCCGACGCGAATCCTACGCTCACCAGCCCATGCCGCGCATGACCAATACTTATATGCTGGCAGGCGACGCCAACCCGCAGGACATTATCGCCTCTGTGAAAAAGGGCCTCTATGCGGTCTCGTTTGGCGGCGGTCAGGTGGATATCACCTCAGGCAAGTTCGTCTTCACCTGCACCGAAGCCTATATGATCGAGAATGGCGTCATCGGCGCGCCGGTGAAGGGCGCGACCATTATCGGTAACGGACCCGATGTGCTGACGCGCGTTGCGATGATCGGCAATGACTTGAAACTCGATCCGGGCATTGGTGTGTGTGGCAAGGCGGGCCAGGGCGTGCCTGTGGGTGTGGGACAACCGACACTCGGGATCAACGGCATGACGATTGGCGGGACAGCACGGGCGGCTTGAGGAAAAGAACTTAGCTTGACCATTTTCAAGCTCATCCGGAGCATACGCTATGAAAAGAAAGAAGAAACGCCCCACTACACGTGACGTTCCCGGAATGATTAATGGGCTCAACACTCTCATCGGCAGAGAGAAAGCTAATTGCGAGCGGTATCAAAAAAACTTTGACAGCGCTAAATCACTGGCGAATGTAAAAGACATGCAAGAAGCATCGTCGTTGCTGAAGAGTTCCATTGAACGTCTGGCTGCACTAGAAACAAACTTGAAAAACTTGAATGCAGGCAAATTGCCGAAGAAGTTTATCAGAATTCCATATGTTAATGAAAAACAGCCAAAGCGCTTCTTGAAGTCGTCCCCTTATTCAAAAGAACCCATTTCTTCAATGTACGATGGGCAACATTCGGCACAACACTCTGTGAGCGGGGGATTAGTTCGTCCCCGCTAAACTATGAAGACTTAGACAGGCGGATTAAGTTCGGTCATGACTCAAATACCCGCCTCACTCAATCTTTCAGTAGGCAGCCTAAAGAAGGTTGACTAGAGTCTCGCTACAAACTCCGCGATTTCTTTATCGCTGCGGAGGTGGTGAAACTTTGTGTGACTGCCATATTGAGCGATGCCCTGCTCGATCTTCGGGATATTGTTGCGGCGGTAGTTCCAGATGAATTTGTAGAATTCCCAATCGTATTTTTCCGGGCAGCCGGGCGCGAGGTCTGGGCGGTTGCGACCAAATTGCGATGTCGTGCGCCAGAAGGCGCGCCAGAGGCAGAGAAGGCGCGGTTGGTCGATCCAGATGATGGTGTCGGCGCGGGGCATGCGGATGTCGAAGGTGCGCGAGAAATTGCCGTCGATGATCCAGCGATCTTGCGCACATGCGGCTGTGACTTTAGGGCGGAATTCGTCGTAAGTGCTTTCAACCCAGCCGGGTTTCCAGAACAGGACATCGAGGTGGGTGACGGGCAGATCGAGTTTTTCGCCCAGCTTGCGTGCGAGCGTGGACTTGCCGCCGCCGGAGCAGCCGATGATGAGTATGCGTTGCATGGATCGTGTCTCCCTGAGAGGGAGAAGATACCCCCACCCAAAAAATCCGAGAAGATTTTTTGACCTCCCCTCAAGGGGGAGGTGGGAGAACGGATGTTTTAACCCTTGGAACTGTGACAGACGGCCTGCAACTTGTTGCCTTCGGGGTCGCGCACATAGGCACCGTAGTAATTAGGATGGTAATGCGGACGCAGACCCGGTGCGCCTTCCGATGTGCCGCCCAGTTCCAACGCCTTGGCGTGGAAGGCATCAACGGAGGCGCGGCTGGGGGCGAGGAAAGCGACGTGGCCGCCATTTGACGGCACAGGCGCTTCGCCATTGAAGGGTTTCAGGATGAAAACCTTGGGGCCTGTGGCTGTGCCATAGGAAGCAAGGTCGGGGGCTTTGAAAAAGACCGGAATATCAAGCGCGGCCAAGACCGCATCATAAAAAGTAGCGGCGCTGTCGGGGTCTTTGGAGCCAATGGTGACGTGGGAGAACATGGGGCTTCCTCCTTTTGCTTGGTGCATTGAAGGGAAGATGGGTCCCGGGATCAAGTCCCGGGACGACGATCTTTTTCAAAATAAAACCATATAACCGGTGTCATCCCGTGGCTTGACCACGGGATCCAGAGCGGTGGGGATGGTGGGTGTGGTTTCACCCCCACCCTACCCTCCCCCCTCAAGGGGGAGGGTTTTAAAATGCGTATTCTTTGAAGACGGGATCGACCTTGCCGCCCCATGTGGAATTGAACTGGTCGAGCATGATGTCGGCGGGCGACTTGCCGGTGGCGACGACTTCTTCGACGGCTGCGAGGAAGGTTGTCTCGTCAGTGGCGTCGGACCCATTGCCACGGGCGCGGGCCTTGAGACCGGCGCGGGAAATCTCGACGGCGCGCCGCGCAATGTCGAGCAATGTGCCATCACGGAAGGGGGCGCCGAGACCCTGACGGGCAACATTGTCGCGCAGGCTCTGACGTTCTTCGTCAGTCCAGTCTTTCACCAGATCCCATGCTGCATCGAGCGAGGCCTGATCATAGGTGAGCCCGACCCAGAAGGCGGGCAGCGCACAGATGCGCGCCCATGGGCCGCCATCGGCACCGCGCATCTCGATGTAATTCTTCAAGCGCGCTTCGGGGAAGATGGTGGTGAGATGGTTGATCCAGTCGCCGCGTGTGGGGGTGACACCTTCAAGACCCTTGAGCTTGCCAACCATGAAATCGCGGAAGGACTGGCCAGTCACATCATGGTAGCGGCCATCGCGATAGACGAAATACATGGGCACATCGAGAGCGTAATCGACATATTGCTCGAAGCCGAAACCGCTTTCGAAAATAAACGGGATCATGCCGGCGCGCGCATTGTCTGTGTCGGTCCAGACATGGGAGCGGAAAGACTTGAAGCCGTTGGGCTTGCCTTCGGTGAAAGGCGAATTGGCGAAAATGGCCGTAGCAACCGGCTGGAGGGCGACGGCCACACGCAGCTTTTTCACCATGTCGGGTTCATTGGCAAAGTCGAGATTCACCTGAACGGTGCAGGAGCGATACATCATGTCGAGCCCCATGGTCCCGACCTTCTGCATATACTCCGTCATGATCTTGTAGCGGCCCTTGGGCATGACGGGGATCTGGTCGCGCCGCCAATTGGGCGTGAAGCCGAGGCCCAGAAAACCCAGACCCAGTTCGCCGCCGACTTCTTTGACTTGCGCCAGATGGTCATGCAACTCGGCACAGGTCTGGTGCAATGTTTCGAGCGGGGCACCTGAAAGCTCGAACTGGCCGCCCGGCTCCAGCGAGATATTGCCGCCGCCTTTGGGGCTTTCCAGACCGATAATGGTGGTGCCTTCATAGACAGGCTCCCAGCCGAAACGGGTCAGACCTTCGAGCATGGCGCGGATGCCGCGACCGCCGTCGGCCAATGCATCGCCATAGGGCACGGGCGAATTGTCAGCGACGTGAAAGGGGAACTTCTCGTGCTCGGTGCCGATGCGCCAATCCGTTTTCGGCTTTGAGCCACGCTCCAATGCGGCGACAAGATCGTCACGGCTGGTCACGGGCTCCGGCCCTGCTACGAGTACGCTCATAGGCGTCTCCCCTGAACTGATTTGCGGCCTTGTTGTGGGGGCAAGCAGGCGCCCGTCCGGCCATTGAACTTCGGAAAGATGTAGGAGCGGGAGAAGGGTCTGACAAGCGCAAATACGACCATAATCTTGCCCTGCTCAGCGCAGGCGTGAAAAACGCTGTTCGATTTTGGCCAGATAGCCGGTCAAAGAGGCGGGACTGGCTGTATCCATGTTGAAATGGGCAAGCCAGATTTTGGTGAAACGCGGCGCACAAAGCGCACCAATGCCTCGCATGAGGATGCGGCGATGCGGCTCGCCCACCCATTTGGCATAGCGCCATGTGGAGCCGCAACTGGTGACACCTGCCAACATGCGGATATGGGTGAGGCCCGGACGGATGGGCGCGCCGCGTGTGTCCAGACGGAAAGCGACACCGGGCGGAAAACAGCGGTCGAACCAGCCTTTCAGAATCGCAGGCAGGCCATACCACCAGGTGGGAAACACAAAGACCATGCCTTCGGCCCAGCGGATCATCTCGATATGCTCTGCGGCAGGTTCGCGGTTGCGCTCTTCGTCGAGATAGATCGCGCGCTCATGCGCTGAAAAACGCGGTTCGAATTCTATCGCATAGAGATCGAGGACACGGACTTCGTGATCATGCTTTGCCAGTCCGCGCAGCACAGCATCACGCATGGCAGCGCAAAAACTATCCGGCACGGGATGGGCATAAACGAGAAGAATGCGCATGAAGCCTGCCTTTTACCAATCACCCAGCACAAGCTGCACGGCGGCCAGTGCCGCAATGGCGGCTGTGTCTGCCCGCATGATGCGGGGGCCAAGCGAAACGGGATGTGTGTCGGACCGCGCCAGAAGCTTTGCACGCTCTGCCGGATCGAAACCGCCTTCAGGCCCGACCAGCAGCGCAAAGGATGTGCCGCGCGGACGGGTGCTGGCAATCTCGGCAAGATTGGACAGCGCATTGCCGGGGGGCGCGGCCTCGTCGCAAAAGAGAATATGGCGGTCGGGGTTTTCCGCCGACCAGCGCGACAGCAATGCATCTAGCTTTTCGGCCTCGCGCACTTGCGGCACGCAGACAAGGCCGCATTGCTCGGCTGCTTCCACAACATTGGCGGCAAGGCGCTGGTCTTTCACGCGTGACACAATGGTGCGCTGTGTGATGACAGGCTGGATGACGGCAGCGCCCATCTCGGTGGCTTTCTGCGCGATGAAATCGAGGCGGGCTTTTTTGACCGGCGCAAAGAGCAACCAGATATCGGGCAATGGTTCATGCGCGCGGGTTTGCAAGGTGACGGAAAGCTCTGCGGCTTTGCGATGCGCGTTGCTGATCTCGGCGGCCCATTCGCCATCACGACCATTAAACAGCAACACACGGTCGCCTTCGCCCATGCGCAACACGGTGACGAGATAATGCGACTGGTCCTTGTCGAGCGTGATTTCGGCATTGGCGGCAAGATCATATTCAACATAAAGACGGGCCTTGCCGGAGGCGCAGCGCAGGTTGTCAACATCCTCATCGTGATCTTGCCGCATCGGTTTTTCTCTCATTCGTCATTGCGAGCGCCAGCGAAGCAATCCAGTCTACGCATCAAGAAATGGATTGCCACGTCGCTTCGCTCCTCGCAATGACAGAAGTTGAGATGAATACTAGAAAAACCGCACGCGCGCTGTTGTTTGATGCAGATGGCCGGTTGCTGCTGGTGAAAATGCACGATCCTTCTGTGGCGGCGGAAAACGGCGCGGTCGAGGCGCTTGCCTATTGGGTGACCATCGGCGGCGAAATCGACGAGGGCGAAAGCCTGGAAGAAGCCGTGCGGCGCGAAATTGCAGAGGAAACCGGGTTTACCAATGTGCGTCTGGGGCCTGCGGTCTGGTATGCAGAGCATGTGCTGGTGGTGCGCGGGACGAAGCGGCTCTTTCAGGAGACATTCGTGCTGGCCTATACGGACGAGACCAAATGGAGCACAAAGGGCTGGACGAAAGACGAGAGCGATGTGATCGAACATCTGCAATGGTGGGAGACAGACGCGCTGATGACGAGTGGCGAGAAATTTTTTCCCACATCGCTGAAAGACAATCTGGAGCCTTTGCTACGCAACAATGTTCCCGACAAAATTCTGACGATCGAGCCTTGAGATGACCGAGACACATGCCCGCATAGCCGATGCCCCGCCCGCCAACTGGGTGGACAAATATGCGCCTGCCGCTCTGCGGCCCTATCTGAAGCTTGCCCGTCTCGACCGGCCCATCGGCACATGGCTGCTGCTGTGGCCGTGCCTGTGGTCCATTGCGCTGGCGGCAGATGGCTGGCCCGATATTTGGCTGATGGCGCTCTTTGCGCTGGGCGCTGTGGTGATGCGCGGTGCGGGCTGCACCTATAATGACATTGTGGACCGTGACATTGACGGGCTGGTGGAGCGCACAAAATTGCGTCCTATTCCGTCAGGTGATGTGAGCGTGACGCAGGCTTTCGCTTTTTTGGGATTGCAACTGCTGATCGGGCTTTGCGTGCTGCTGTCACTATCTGGCATGGCGATCCTGCTGGGCTTTGCCTCGACGCTGCTGATCGCGATTTATCCCTGGATGAAGCGCATCACCTATTGGCCGCAGATCGTGCTGGGGCTGGTGTTCAACTGGGGCGCGCTGATGGGCTATGCGGCGGTGCGCGGCGAGCTGGCGCTGGCCCCTTGCCTGCTCTATCTGGGCGCTATCGGCTGGACCATCGGCTATGATACGATCTATGCCCATCAGGACAAAGACGACGATGCGCTGATCGGTGTGAAGTCTTCCGCGTTGAAACTGGGCGCGGCGACGGGCACGTGGCTCTGGGGCTTTTACGGCGCGATGGTGGCGGGGCTTGTGCTGGCCGGTGTGGCGGGCCAGATGGGCGCTGCCTATTTTATCGGCGTGGCGGCGGCGGGCGGACATCTGGTCTGGCAGATCCGCACGCTCGATATCGACAATGATGCGCGTTGCCTCAAGCTCTTCCGCTCCAACCGCGATTTCGGCTTGATTGTTTTTGTCGCCATGGTGGCAGGCCGCTTGCTCGGCTAGGCCGGTTTTGGAGGCGGATCGTCTTCGTCATCGGGCCTCACATCCATCAGGCGGTCCACTTTGCGCAGATCGGGGAAGAGCCACATCCAGAGGCCGACCACGCCCAAGGTGCCCAGCCCGCCAAAGACCACAGACGGTACGGTGCCGAGCAGGCCTGCCATAACGCCGCTTTCAAATTCGCCAAGCTCGTTTGACGCCGAGATGAAGAGCAGATCGACCGCGCTGACGCGGCCAAGCTTGTCCGCCGGTGTGGCCAGCGGAATGAGCGTGGAGCGCACCCAGACCGACACCATATCCGCGCCGCCCATGACGAGCAGAGCGCCCATGGAGAGCATGAAATTTTCCGACAGGCCGAAGGCGATGGTGGCGATGCCGAATATCGCGACACAGGCAAACATCAGAAGGCCCGCATGGCGCTGCGGGGGCCGCGCGATGATGAGGAAGTTGATGACGAGTGCGCCTATGGCAGGGCCCGAGCGCAAGAGGCCCAGACCTTCCGGCCCCACATGGAGAATATCGCTGGCATAGATGGGCAGCAGCGCGACCGCGCCGCCCAGCAGCACGGCAAACAGATCCAGCGAGACAGCACCCATGATAATGGGTTTGCGCCGGATATAGGAAATGCCTGCCGTGACGCGGGTGAATGACGATATGCCCGCCTCGACCGGCACGGGCACATGGCGGGTGCGGATGGTGATGAAAGAGACCGCCACGATCAGAAACAGCACGAAGCAAGTGCCATAGGCGGCAAGCGGCCCGAGAATATAGATAAAGCCACCAAGCGCCGGGCCGACAATGATGCCGAACTGGAAAAGCGCCGAGGAAATGGAAATGGCGCGCGGCAATTGCGGTTTGGACACGAGAAGCGGCACATAGGCCCGCAAGGCCGGACCGGAAAAGGCCCGCGCCGCACCGAAGATCACCAGCGCCAGATAGAAGGGCCAGACCGTGTGTTCGGCCATGCCCGACCATGTGAGCAGCCCCAGAAGGCCCACGGATACGCCTTGAAAGAAATAGCTCGCCGCCGCGATGAGCCGACGGTCCACGCGATCGGCAATATCGCCTGCGGGCAATAGCAGTAGAAACATGGGTAGAAACTGGGCCAAACCGACAAAGCCCAGCGCCATGGGGCTCTTGGTGGCCTCGTAAATCTGCCAGCCGACCGCGACAGACTGGATCTGGGTCGCCAGCGTGCCAAAGAGACGACCACCCAGAAACAAACGGAAATCGCGCAGGGACAGGACCTGCAGGAGTGTCACCTGATCGTGATGGGCAGTCGGACTGGCGGGCGGCTGGGCCAAGATAGACTCCTGTAAGGCGGGGCCTTTGGCCGCTTTATCACCGAATTCGGCGGTTTTGTCGCCTTACATGTCTGAAAATCCCCACAAGCAGATGCAGTTTGATATCACCGAGCGAAAATGACGCAGTCGTCAATATTGAAAAATTAATGCACTGCACTATATCTGTTGCATCGCAGCATAAAGCTGCACCCAAATCTATCGTGAGAAAGTCGAAACAATGTTCAGCGCTTCCAATTTCAGAGAATGGCTCAGCGCGGCCGCCACGGGCATGAGCTTCTACACTGGCCTTACCACATGGCACGAAATGCCTGCCCGTCAGGCCGACCTGATCACCAAATTCAGCAAGGATGCAAATCTTGCCGCCGACCCTGTGCAGCTTGAATTCGCCGATGCTTTCAAGGCCGCTGCCGACTAAAACCGGCGCCATACTGCGAATATTCACAGAAGAACCCTGATTCATTTGTTTGAACAGGGTTCTTTTTTGCGCTTGCGAGAAACCCGTATTCATTTTCGGGATTATCCCCTTGACGCAGGTAACGATGAATTCGTATTCATACTTACCAAATTATCTTGCTTCAGGGATTCTCAATACTCAAATAACAGTATAGTCTTCTGTCGTAGGAGAGAATTGTGGATGCAATTGGCCCCAAGCAAATTGAGCTAATAGTTCATGGTCTCGTAACGGAAGACCACGGACGCGTCCCTGCACGCGTGTTCGCCAACAAGCTAAAACAGCTTGTAGCTTCTCTTGAAGCGGCTGACGTGGTGGCCAATGGCAAGCTGGTGCACTCGTACATAATTGTGGATATGCACACGTCTCAACCGACTGCCCTTCTGGCAGAAGTGCTAGCGAGTGAAGATCAACCACAAGCGATTTCTGCTATTCCAATTTTTAACGACGCCATAGACGCCATCAAAACCCACGATTCTCGCATTGAAAAGCTTTCTGCGGTCGTCAAAAGGGTCAGCCTCCTGACAAGCGGTGTCGAAAAGAAATTTGGGTTCGCAGAGATTAGAACTGCAAATTCGAGTGTTATTAAAATTGATGACTTCCTAAGAAAGCGAGCGGTGCAGGCGAGGGGTGATATTGGCGCTGGATGGTACAATGGGGCCGTCATCGGTTCATTTGATGGAATACTCGAATACGTAGATCTTCGTGGTGCACTCCCACAAATAAAACTCACGCTAACGGCTGGTGGGAAAGAAATAGACTGCATCTGTCGGCGCGAAGATATCGAGACGCTGGGCGACAGGCTTTCTCAAAGGGTTCGCGTTCATGGTCGTGCAATCTATTCTGCCACTTCGCCGCTTCCGATGAGGGTCGAGGTAACGTCTGTAGAGCCGATTGAAAGAGGGCAGGATTTTTCAAAGTGGAAAGGCGCGTTCCGTCCATTCAGCCTTAGCTCTTGGGACAGTGACGAATGACGCTACAAAACCTCTTTTGGGATTCCTGCATCTTCATTCGCTATGTATGCGGGGATGAGTCGGCAGACCACTTTCAAGACATCGCGCGTTACATTGATGACGTGAAGTCTGGAAAGAGAAAGGTATATTTTTCAACTATAACTTACGCTGAAATGCGGCAGGATTTCTTTAAAGGAAGTCCGTTTGGTTCAATCAAAGACTTCTTTAGTGATATGGGGTCGAATTTTATTCCAATTGAGCCAGGCCCAAATATTTTGATAGCGACCGGAGAGCTAAGAAGCTCAAAGTCCACAAATCCGGGAGACCCAAACCCACCTAAACAAAGAAGTATAGCTACCCCTGACGCCATCTTGCTTATGACTTGCCTGTATGCGCGAGATGCTCTTGGAATAGACGATATTGTGTTTCAAACGACTGACGAGGGGAAGGGGAAGAATTGGTACGGTAAATCAATCCCGATTATAGGGTTTGAACGTTGGTATCCAGAAGCGACAAGGACGGAAAGAGTTAGAGAAGTGTGCTCCCTTTCCAGAGAAAAGCCGCTCCATCCAGAACCCACATTGCAAGGCATAGTTTCTAATGCAACCAGAACTGACGCTAGCTCAGGCACTGCGGTCTGATCGTTTAGAAGACTTCATTCAGCAAGAGGAGGCGCGTGGCGTTGAGCCTGCCGATATGCAGGAACTTTTAGCCGCGATTGAAACCACGATCAAAGCGCCCCAATCAGAAGATCAAACATCGCGTTCCGCATCCGACGATGGTTCGAGCGGAAAGTGAACTCGTCAACGTACTTCTGCATATGCTTTGCAGAGACGTGAATGTGTGTTGATGCGATAGACTTCTTAAACAGCCGCCAAAAACTTTCGACATTATTGACGTGGTGCACAGCATCAAGTTCGGCATCGTAGCGGGCATATTGTTTCTTACTGTGATCAACAGTGCCATGCACGTAGCCATCGTTCTTTAGTAACTTGTAGCCGCTGTATTGATCCGTTGAGACAACTGACCACGGGCTAACTTTATCGGATGTTACGGCGCGCAGGGTTTCCATGCGAACGTTTGGAACTACCTCAACGGCGATGTTTCCGCCGCGTTCTTTTATGCCGAAAAGAATAGTCTTTCCGGGCGCACCACGCCCACGACGACCACCCGAGCGCTTGCCGCCAATATAAGCTTCATCCATTTCAATGTGGCCCTGCATCGTAGGGATGCTATCGGCCTTGCCCATCAGCTTGCGGATTTGCTGGCCCATGCGGTAGGCGGTCTTGTAGGTGACACCTAGTTGGCGCTCAAGTTCCTTACCGCTCACGCCATGGCGCGTTGTGACAAACATATAGATGGCATAGAACCAAATCGTGAGGGGCGTCCGGCTATCCTGAAATATCGTGCCCGCGCAGGGGTGCAGGTGAGCGCCACACTGCGAGCAACTATAGGCCTTGCGATTGGCCAGCTTGTGGAAGGTCGCCTCTACACCGCATTTCTGGCAGTCGTGACGCAGGCCGAACCGCACTTCCATGATGTGCTCAAGGCAAACATCATCATTGGGGAAGCGAGAAAAGAATTGGCGAACTGTCATTTTTTCGGTGTTCATCATCATCTCCTGTGACAATGAATATAGGTTCACCTTATACCTGCGTCAAGGGGATAATTCCGTTCATTTTTTGCGGTGCAGCTTCGAAAGCATATTGACTACTCGACCTGAACTGTTGTTCATTCAATATATTGAATGGAGGTTCATGTTTTGGCATACCGTCGTACCGATACAGTTTCAGCCCGCCTCGCCGATAATCGCCGCGCGATCCTGAATGCAGCGCGCGAGTTGGTCGCCGAGGGCGGTTTTTCCGCAGCCCAGATGACCGAAGTGGCCCGCAAGGCCGGTGTCGCGACGGGAACGCTTTACCGCTATTTCCCCTCCAAAGAGGATTTGTGCCGGCAGGTCTTTCGCGAAGTGTCTGCCCGCGAGATGAATGTGCTGGCCAGCATTGCGGCTGAAGACCGGCCCGCTCTCGACCGGCTGCGCGATGTGCTGACCACATTTGCCACGCGCGCCGTTCGCGGTCGCCGCCTCGCTTATGCGCTGCTGGCCGAACCCGTGGATGACGGGATCACAGAAGAGCGCGCCCGTTTTCGTCGTGTGCATGGCGAGATTTTTTCCGGCCTGCTGGAAGACGGTGTGGCCGAAGGCAGCCTGTTGCCGCTGAATACGAAAGTGGCCGCAGCCTGCATTGCAGGCGCGATCCCCACCGCGCTGATCGGCCCGCTGGCGCCCGAAAGCCACGAAATGGAAGCCGATGGCGACAAAGTGGTCGAGGATATCGTGCATTTCTGCCTGAGCGCCGTTCACGCAACGGACACACGCAAAAATTCCGAACGGAGGGTTAGCGCATGATTGCCGCAAACAAACTTCTCACACCGAGCCAGTTGGAAATTGTGCGCAAACGCTCCGACATTAAAGGCGTGGCGATGGCGCTGCATGCCTGGGCTGTGATTTTCGGCATGATGGCGCTGTTTGTCTGGATGCCGAACCCGATCACATTTATCGCGGCTGTGGTGGTGATCGGCGGACGACAGCTTGGCCTTGCGATCCTGATGCATGACGGCGCTCACGGCATTCTCTGCGAGAACCAGAAGCTGAACTATTATGTGAGCCAGTGGCTTTGCGCCTATCCGATGATGGCGGAAACAGGTGCCTATCGCCGCTATCACCTGACGCATCACGCCAATACGCAGCAAAAGGAAGACCCCGACCTCATTCTGTCGGCCCCCTTCCCGATCACCAAGAAAAGCTTTCGCCGCAAGATGATCCGCGACCTGACCGGCCAGACGGGTTATCAGCAGCGCAAAGCGCAAATCCTGAATGCACTGGGCAAATCCGACTGGCCGCTGGAACAGCGCCTGCGCCATTTCTGGTCAAAGCTCGGCCCGTCTGCCGTGGCCAATCTGCTGATTTTCTCCATTCTGGCGGTGAGCGGCCACTGGTATCTCTATTTCGCGCTGTGGCTGCTGCCTTTCCTGACATGGCAACAGGCTATCACGCGCATCCGCAATATCGCCGAACATGCGATGGTGCCTGACAATAATGATGATTTCCGCAATGCCCGCCACACCAAGGCTGGCTGGATCGCGCGGGCTGTCTGCGCACCCTATTGGGTGAACTACCATGTCGAGCATCATCTGATGATGTGGGTGCCCTGCTACAACCTGCCCAAGGCCCGCACCTTTCTGATTGCCAACGGATTTGGTGAACGCATGGAAAGCAAGGACAGCTTTCTGGAAGTCATCGCCATGGCGACCTCCAAGCCCGACGATGAAGATCAGCGCGGCGAGCTTGTTCACAATGGCCGCAAGCGGCGCGTGGACGGGGTGATGAGCGAAGGGTTCAAACCTGCCGATGATGCTGTGGCGTGAGGGGCCTGGCTGTAACCAGATGACGCAAGGGCCGTGGTGGCAAATAACCGCCCTGTTCCCTTCCCTTGCCGCCCCTGCTAAACCTCTGCCAACAAGAATTGATCTTTTGGGAGGATGCAGCCATGAGCGGGACACCGGCACAGGCACCTGACAATACACCGACCGAAGTGCGCGAGGCGCATCGCTTTGACGTCAAGAAACTGGAAGCCTATGCGCGCGATGCTGTGGAAGGTTTTTCCGGCTCGCTCGATGTACGCCAGTTTTCTGCCGGACAGTCCAACCCGACCTATCTGCTGACCACCAATAATGGCAAAAGCGAAAAACGCTATGTGCTGCGCAAGAAACCGCCGGGCGAATTGCTGGCAAGCGCGCATCAGGTGGACCGCGAATATCGCGTGATGAAGGCCCTTGCCGATACGGATGTGCCTGTGCCGCATATGTATGCGCTATGCGAAGATGAAAGCGTGATCGGCACGTCTTTCTACATCATGGAATATCTGGAAGGCCGCGTCTTTACGGATGCGACCATTCCCGGTGCCAGCGGTGCGGAACGCGAGGCGCTTTACAAGAACATGGCTGAAAATCTCGCCAGACTGCATGCGGTGGATTACGAGGCCGTGGGCCTTGGCGATTTCGGCCGTCCGGGCAATTATTTCGAGCGCCAGATCGGCCGCTGGATCAAACAATATCGCGGCGCACAGACAACCGATGTGCCCTCGATGGAAGAGCTGATCAAATATCTGCCCGAGCATATTCCCGACGAACAGTCGGTGACGATTGCCCATGGCGACTATCGCATCGGCAATGTGATGTTCCACCCCACCGAATCCAAGATGATTGCGGTTCTGGACTGGGAGCTTTGCACAATCGGTCATCCGCTGGCCGACGTTGCCTATAATTGCATGTATGACCTGATGGCCGTGTCGTCGAGCGCACCGCCGATTGACCGCAATGCCATGCCCGGCATTCCCACAGTCGAGGAACATGTCGCCAATTACTGCAAACAGGCAGGCCGCGACCGAATCGAAAACCTCAATTTCTATCTCGCATTCTCGATGTTCCGCCTCGCCTCTATCTCGCAGGGTGTCTATAAGCGCGGTTTGGACGGCAATGCCAGTTCCGAACGCGCAATGACGCTGGGAGATGCCTGTGCAACGCTGTCCAACGCTGCATGGGACCTTGTGCAGAAACCGGATTGAGCGCGAATAGCGGAAAAGATGGTTAGCGTCAGGTAAATTTTATGGCGCTTCAGCATATGTTAAATCTCGCAAGACTACCCTTGGGCTGCTCGGACCAATTACAGGATGTGATCCGGTCTGGAGAGCAATCGGCGCAGCCGATACCAAGGTGGGGATTATGGCCAGTCGCGAGAATGCGCAGCCTAATTTAGGGATAACAGAGGAGCCTGCGTTCGTGCGGCTCCCCGATGCATATCATCTGCCTGAAGACATTTCCTGCGCAGACGCCGCTCATGCAGAGCAAGGCGAATTTTATCGCTCTCTTCTGGAAAACACCGGCGACATTGTCGCGCTGACTGATGCTGATGGCAGCATACGCTATATCAGCCCTGCGCTGACCGAAGTCCTGGGACATTCACCGGAACAGTTCGTCGGCCAGCATGTCACAGTCGGCATCCATCCCGATGACATCGAACACTTTGCTGCTCATTTTGCCGAATGCGTCCGATCCGATGGCTGGGTGGATATCGAATGCTTCCGCCTTCCGCATGTGGATGGAAGCTGGCGCTGGGTCGAGGCACGGGTCAAAAATCTGCTGGATGATAAACGCCTCGGCGGCATCCTTTGCGTTTCGCGCGATGTGACCGAAGCGCGGCGGCTGGAACACCAGTTGCACGAGGCCGAAAGGCTGGCCCGTTTCGGTCATTGGCGCTGGGCCAAGGGCGCCCCCAGCCCTAGCTGGTCTGATGGCGTGTCTAAAATTCTCGACCGGCCGCTGGAAGACATGCCTGTGGGGGGCGACTGGTATGTCGATCTCATCCATCCCGATGATCGCAACGAACTGCTCTCCAAATTTCTCGATGTGTTCGAGACCCGCGAAACATTGCTTTGCACATCCCGCTTTCTGGCAGGCGATGGCAGCTATCGCTATATCAAGACATATGCCCATGCTGAGCAGGATGCCCGTGGCGAGATCGGCGCGCTGGTGGGACTTGCCGAGGATGTGACGCAAGAAGTGGTTGCACGCGAGGCACTGGAACGATCGGAGGCGAAATACCGCCTGATAGCAGAACAGGCCAGCGACATTATCCATCATATCTCGCCGGATGCGCGGATCCTCTTTGTCTCGCAATCAGCTGAAGCCGTTCTGGGCTATGCCGTGGATGAAGTCGATCATTTCGCCAAATTCATGGATCATATTCACCCCGAAGACCTGAAGCGGTTGATCAAGGGTTTTGAAGTTTTCATGCGCGAACGCGACATGCTGCGCATGGACTACCGCTTCAAACATAAGGATGGGCACTATCTCTGGCTGGAGACAACAATGCGCGCGGTGCGCGAAACCAATGGCGCATTGAAAGAAATTGTTTCCATGACGCGTGATATGTCCGAGCGCAAAAAATATGAATTGCAGCTCATGGAAGCGCGCGAAAAGGCGGAAGCGGCCAGCCGCACGAAGTCACGTTTCCTTGCCAATATGAGCCACGAATTGCGCACGCCGCTCAATGCGATTATCGGCTTTTCCGACATGCTGAAACTGGAGATGTTCGGCACATTGGGAAATCCGCGCTATGTCGAATATGCCCATCTGATCAACCAGTCCGGCGGCTTGCTGCTTGATCTCATCAGCGACATTCTGGATATGTCGAAGATCGAAGCCGGAAAATATGATCTGCATCCTGAAGTGATCGATGTAAATGATCTGGTGGATCAGGCCGTCAAGCTTGTGGCAGGTCGCGCAGATGCTGGCGGACTGACACTGGCGGCAGAAATAGCGCCTGAGGTTGCACATCAGCATGTCTTTGCCGATATGCGCGCGCTGACGCAGATCCTGCTGAACCTTTTGTCCAATGCGGTGAAATTCACGCCGACCGGCGGGCGCGTGGATGTGCAGGTCAGCGTGGTGGATCAGCATGTCCGCTTCATGGTCAGCGATACGGGGCGTGGCATTCCAAAGGAATTCCTGCCGCGCCTCACGCATGCTTTCGAGCAGGTGACAAGCGATGCGGAGCTGAGCAAGCAGGGAACAGGGCTGGGACTGGCACTGGTGCGCTCGCTGGCAGAACTGCATGGCGGCACTATCGTAATCGAAAGCGAGATCGATCAGGGCACACAGGTCATGGTCGATATTCCGTTGCAGCGTCAGACCGTGCAGGCAGCCCAGTAACAGCTTTTCGGACGCTACCTATTCGGGCCTATTTGGTGCTCATCACGCGGCGCAAGGCGACATCAAGTTCCTCGACCACACGAGCGACATGCGGGTTTTGCTTCAAGGCCTGATAGTATTTTCCGACAGCAGGCACTTCTTTGAAGGGGTCCACCGAGCCGAACATCGGCCCGATCTGCTCGTAGAAAAAGAGCATGGGGGCCAATGTGCAATCGGCCAGTGTAAGGCTGTTGCCCACCGCATATTGCGAACCGTCAATATAGGCGGCAAGCCAGCCCAGACCTTTTGCAAGTTCGGCCAGTTCACGATCCACCAATGCCTGATCGCGACCTTTGGGATTGATCTGCCCGAACAGTTTTGTCATGGGGTCCATGACATAGAGATCGCCGATACGCGAGAGAAGACGCATACGTGCGCGATCATCGGCGCTTTCGGGACGGAGCGAGACATTACCAAGCCCGAGGTCTTCCAGATATTCGCAGATGACTTCTGATTCCGGCATGACTTTGCCGTTGAGCAAAAGGGTCGGAACTTTCTGGATGGGATTAAGCTTTTCAAGCTCGGCTTCGAGTTCCGGCGTGGAAAATCCATCCACAATATCAACATCTATGCCTTTGGCATAAAGCGCGAGACGCACACGGGCGGAAAAGGGCGAGAGCTGCGCGTTGTATAGTTTCATGCTCATCGGCATCTCCTTATAACCGGAACAGAAGGCCCTCAAAGGAACCCTGCCTTATAGGTAGGTATCAAAACGGCCGGTCCACAAGAGGGAGCCGGCCGTTTCATATTTTATATAAAGCGCAACTTACTCGGCTGCCGCTTTGACCTTGTTCGAATATTTCTTCAATTCGAGTTTGGCAATGGTGCGGTTATGCACTTCATCGGGACCGTCGGCCAGACGAAGTGTGCGGATGCCCGCATACATTTTGGCCAGACCGAAATCGGTGGTCACGCCGCCACCGCCATGCGCCTGAATGGCGTCGTCGATGATCTTGAGGGCGAGATTGGGGGCGGCGACCTTGATCATGGCGATCTCGGAGCGAGCGACCTTGTTGCCCACCGTGTCCATCATATAGGCGGCCTTGAGTGTCAGCAGGCGCGTCATTTCGATGTTGGTGCGGGCTTCGCCGATGCGCTGTTCCCAGACGGAATGATCGGCAATGGTTTTGCCGAAAGCATGACGCGAGAGAAGACGCTTGCACATCATTTCAAGAGCACGTTCGGCAACGCCGATGGTGCGCATGCAGTGATGGATGCGGCCAGGTCCAAGCCGACCCTGACTGATTTCAAAACCGCGGCCTTCGCCGAGCAGAAGATTTTCTGCCGGTACGCGCACGTTTTCCAAGAGCACTTCGGCGTGACCATGCGGGGCATCGTCATAACCGAAGACAGGCAGCATGCGCAGCACCTTGATGCCGGGGGCATCCATGGGCACGAGGATCTGCGACTGCTGACGATAGGTGTCGGCTTTCGGATCGGTCTTGCCCATCAGGATCGCGATCTTGCAACGCGGATCACCAACGCCCGATGACCACCACTTGCGGCCATTGATGACATATTCGTTGCCGTCACGCTCGATGCGGGTGGCGATGTTGGTGGCGTCAGACGAGGCCACTTCCGGTTCTGTCATCAGGAAGGCCGAACGCATTTTGCCTTCGAGCAGCGGCTCCAGATATTCTTTCTTCTGGCGCTCGTTGCCGTAACGCTCGATCACTTCCATGTTGCCTGTGTCAGGTGCCGAGCAGTTGAACACCTCCGACGACCAGCCCACGCGACCCATGATCTCGCAGAGCGAGGCATATTCGACGTTGGACAGACCGCCACCGCGTTCCGATTCCGGCAGGAACAGGTTCCACAGGCCTTCTTCCTTGGCGAGCGGCTTCAGATCTTCGAGGATCTGCGGCACCTGCCAGGGATTGCCAGCCTGACGGAAGGCTTCCATCTGGTCGCTATAGGTCTTTTCATTGGGATAGATGTGCTTATCCATGAACCGCTCAAGGCGGGCCTGGAGTTCTTTCGTTTTGTCGCTGAATTCGAAATTCATGAAAGCTCCCTCTTCTAGTTTTTAAGATGGAGAGCGCATACGCCGCGAGACGGACAAACCTGCCCGTACCGGAACGCCCTTGCTCCCCTTCAATGGCGAATGGGGGGACTGTAGTGGATTGCCGGACGCAAATCACGGCAGAAATATGCGTATTGGCGAGCTAACTGTGGGCAAATGAATTCATTGTCTTGCGGGGACCTGTGGGTCAACCTCGCCGCAGTGCAAAAAAATCCTTCAGCAATATCGCAGCGCGGCGCTCGGACATACCGCCATAAACGTCCGGCGCGTGATGGCAGGTGGCATGGGAAAAGACGCGGGGACCATGCTCCACACCGCCGCTTTTCTCGTCTGAGGCACCGAAATAGAGCCTGCGGACCCGCGCAAAGGAAATCGCACCGGCACACATGGGGCATGGCTCCAAAGTGACATAGAGATCGCAGCCGATCAGGCGTTCTGACCCCAGGACGGCGGCCGCCTCGCGGATTGCCAGCATTTCGGCATGGGCTGTCGGGTCTTTCAGTTCCAGCGTGCGATTGCCCGCACGGGCCAGAACCACGCCTTTGGCATCCACCACAACGGCGCCCACAGGCACTTCACCGCGCGCGGCTGCGGCCTCGGCTTCGGCCAAGGCGAGGTCCATGGGGCTATTGGCAGGATCACTGGTCATGGCGCGGACGGTGCCCGCGGCTTCCCGACACGTCAAGTACAGCTTGGGCGCGGGCAAGCCACCTGCTAAAGAGAGGCCATGAGCGACAAACCCAAAGCCAGCCCCAAAGCCCGTGCTGATCGTGCCGGACAGAAACCCGCCCCCCTTGCCTCTTCACCCGAAGCAGGCAGCAAGGGTGGCGAACGCATTGCCAAGCGGATCGCGCGGGCAGGCATCTGCTCGCGGCGCGATGCCGAAAGGCTGATCGAAGCCGGTCTGGTCACCGTCAATGGCAAGAAGATCAACAGTCCCGCGCTCAATGTGACAGATGCCGACACGATCTCGGTGGAAGGTCGCGTCCTGCCGCGTCAGGAGCCGACCAAGCTGTGGCGCTATCACAAGCCTGCGGGCCTCGTGACAACGGCGAAAGACCCCGAAGGCCGCACCACCGTTTTCGAGCGCCTGCCCGCCGACATGCCCCGCGTGGTCTCTGTGGGGCGTCTCGACATCAACACCGAAGGTCTGTTGCTGCTGACCAATGACGGCGAGCTTGCCCGTCTGCTGGAGCTGCCTGCCACAGGCTGGACGCGGCGCTATCGCGTGCGGGCATGGGGCAAGGTCACACAAGCACAACTCGACAAGCTGAAAGACGGTGTCGAAGTCGAAGGCGTGCGCTATGGCCCCATCGAGGCAACACTCGACAAGGTGCAAGGCTCGAATGTCTGGCTGACCGTGGGCCTGAAAGAAGGCAAGAACCGCGAAGTGAAACGCGTACTGGCCGCATTGGAACTCTCGGTCAACCGGCTGATCCGTCTTTCATTCGGTCCCTTTCAGGTGGGCGACCTCAATGAAGGCGAAGTGGCGCAAGTGCCCAATCGCGTGCTGATGGACCAGCTTGGCAATCAGGCCGCGCATTTCGAGGCCAAAGGTGGCAAGGATGCCGATGGTCGGCCTGTGCGGGCCAATCAATCGGCCAAGCCGCAAGCACGTGGCGATGCGGCTCCCAAAAAAGGCGGGCCGAAGCCGCTTGCCGCGAAAAAGCCGCGCAGCCATAGCGCAGGCGCTGCCTCCGGCTTTGGCGCAAAAGACAATCGCAAGAATGACAGCGCCACGCCCGCCGGTTTGAAACCGTCCAGAGGCGGCGGCGGACGGGGCCGTCATCCAGACAAGGCCGAAAAAGCTGTCCGCAGCGAAAAACCATTTACGGGCGAGAAACCAGCCCGGAGCGAAAAGCCCGGTCGGAATCCAAGACCCGATACGAAATCAGGCGGCAAGCCCGCCATTGTGCGTGCCGGTGCAAAACCGGCCGGCAAACCCGTGGCGCAGAAATCGCGTGCGGATATTGCCAAGTCACGCAAACCCGGAGCAGGTAAAAGAGCAAAATGAGAATCGTGGGTGGTGCCCACAAGGGCCGCATTATCGTTGCGCCGGAAGGCGACACGATCCGACCGACAGGTGACCGCGTGCGCGAGAGCCTGTTCAATATTCTGATGCATCATGATTTTTCAGACGAGCTGGGCGCGGATTTCGATCTGGAAGGCGCACGCGTGCTGGATCTTTTTGCAGGCACGGGTGCATTGGGACTGGAAGCTATCTCGCGCGGCGCGAGCTTTGCGCTTTTTGTCGATGACAACATCGAGGCGCGTGGCGCGGTGCGCGAGAACATGGAAAATCTGGGCCTTACCGGCCATGCCAAACTTTACAAGCGTGATGCGACAAAACTCGGTCCGCGCCCGGGCAGCGTCGGGCCGCAATTCGACCTGATGTTTGCCGACCCGCCCTATCGTAAAGGCCTTGGCGAACTCTCACTTGTGTCGGCCCGCGAAGGTGGCTGGCTGACACCGCATGCGCTTTGTGTGGTGGAAGAGCATGTGGAGGCAGGCTTTGTCGCGCCTGAAGGATTTGAAGAATTCGACCGCCGCAAATACGGGCTTTCAGAAATTATTTTTCTAAAGCAGATATAAGGGCGCAAAGACCCGATAAGTGGTGCGCGCGGCTTACACCTGAAACGGTTCGTGTTTCAGCCTCCTCGCAAGAGGAGGTAAGGAAAAACAAGGTAGATTGTAACGTGACAATTCCCCTGATCTCCGGCCTATCCGATCTTGCTGATAATTATGATGCGCTGCTTTGCGATGTGTGGGGCGTGCTGCATAACGGACAGGTCGCCTATCCGGGTGTCGCGGATGCATTGCTGCGTTTTCGCGCCAAGGGCGGCACGGTGTTGCTGCTGTCCAATGCGCCACGACCTTCGACGCAATTGCCCGCCATGCTGGAACGGATGGGCATTGCAGGTTCGGCCTATGACGGCATTCTGACATCGGGTGATGCGACAAAGACATTCATCGCTTCGCATAAGCTCGGCACAAAATGTCATTCAATCGGGCCGGGTCGCGATAACAATCTGTTCGATGATTCCGGTGTCGAAATCGTGCCTGCCGATGACGCGGAATTTATAGTTGTAACCGGTCCCAATGATGACGAAGTGGAAGGGCCGGAAGATTACCGTGCACCTTTCGCGCCGCTGGTGGATCGCAAGCTACCTCTTGTCTGCGCCAATCCCGACATTGTCGTGGAGCGCGGTGCCCGCCACATCTATTGCGCGGGGGCGCTGGCGCGGCTTTATGAAGAGATGGGCGGAACTGTCACCTATTTCGGCAAGCCGCATGGCCCGATCTACGATGTGGCACGCGAAAGACTTCAGGCCATCAAAAAGAAAACCATCCCCGACAATCGCATTCTGGCCATTGGCGACGGCATCGCGACCGACATCAAGGGTGCCGCGGGTGCCGGAATAGACAGCCTATTCATTTCGGGTGGAATCGCTGCTGCCGAATGCGGCGACAGTCCCGAAAAACCCGATGCAGCGAAGGTCACAGCCTTTTGCGCCAAAGCCGGTCTCAGCCCTGTCGCAGCGGCAGGGCGGCTGAACTGGTAGCATATTAACTGAATTTAGCTTCATCGCTTGTGAAACAAGCCAAGCCCGCGATAAAGTGCGCGCGCTGACATGACCCGAAACGGACAAACCGCCCATGACCACAGCCAATGGCTATTACATCGAAGAGCTTTCGACAGGCATGGAAGCGGTCTTTGCAAAAGTGATTTCCGACGACGACATCACAGCCTTTGCGGGCGTATCGGGTGACACCAACCCTGTGCATCTGAACGATGTCTATGCCAGCAAGACCAGATTTGGCGGGCGCATCGCGCATGGCATGTTGAGCGCCAGTCTGATCTCGGCTGTGATCGGCACCAAATTGCCCGGACCGGGCGCTATCTACATGTCGCAAAGCCTGAAGTTCCGCGCGCCGGTGAAACCCGGCGACGAAGTGACGGCCCGCGTCGTGATTGCCTCGATTGATGACAAGCGCCGCCGTGTGACGCTGACCTGCACCGCCCATGTCGGCGACGTGTTGGTGATCGACGGGGAAGCCATGGTGATGGTGCCGTCCAAGGCAGACCTTGGAGACAATAAGGCCTGATGCATATTCTTCGACATCACAAGCCGGTGCCGCGTCCGCTACAGGGCGCTGTCTATGCGCTTGGCAATTTCGATGGTGTCCACAAGGGCCATCAAATCGTGATCGGCGAGGCCGCACGCGTGGCCAAGGAGCTGGGTGTGCCGTTGGGTGTGCTGGTTTTCGAGCCGCATCCCAAACAATTTTTCTTTCCTGATCAGCCCTTCTTCCGCCTGACGCCGTTTCGCGCCAAGGCAAGACTGCTGAAATCCATGGGCGTCGATATTCTGGCCGCCCTGCCCTTTGATGCGGCCATGGCAAAACGGCTGGCACCTGAGTTCATCATGGATGTGCTGGTGGATGGGCTGCATGCCAGCCATATCGTGGCGGGCTATGACTATCGCTTCGGCAAGGGCCGCGCGGGCGATGCCTCTGTGCTGTCCTATATGGGTGCTGAAGAAGGCTTCGGTGTTTCAATCGTCGAAGAAGTCTCGCATGAGGGCGAGGCCTATTCCTCCACCCGCATCCGCGAATGCCTGAGCAAGGGCGATCCGCGCGGGGCTGCCGCATTGCTTGGCCACGCATGGACTGTCGAAACCCATGTCATGCCGGGTGACAAACGCGGCCGGACCATCGGCTTTCCGACGGCCAATCTGGCGCTGGAAGACCATGTGCAACCTGCGCTGGGTGTCTATGCCGTGCGCGTGGAAATCGAGGATGGTCCGCATCAGGGTTTTTATGACGGGGTTGCCAATTTCGGGCGGCGTCCGACTTTCGACAAGAAAGACGTGATCCTCGAAGTGCATCTGTTCGATTTCGACGGCGATATTTACGGCCACCATATTGCCGTGTCCTTCGTCGAATATTTGCGGGCCGAGAAGAAGTTCGACGGTCTGGATGCTCTCAAAGCGCAGATTGCGACCGATAGCGCCAAGGCACGCGAAATTCTGGCTGCCGAAGCCGGGAAATGAGCGACCAACCGGCACCCCTGCCCCGCATTTCAGACCCGCTGGCCTTTATCAGGGCCAATACGGCTTTGCACGAGCCGCCGCTGATCCCCGAGGTGAAGCTGTGGCTTGCCTCCGAGATTCTGCCTATCTGGCAGATGACGGAAGAAGAATTGCAGGAAAGCGGATTGCCGCCACCCTTCTGGGCCTTTGCATGGGCTGGCGGTCAGGCGCTGTCGCGCTATATTCTCGACAATCCGGAGATCGTGGCCGGCAAGCGGGTGCTGGATTTTGGTTCCGGCTCGGGCCTCATCGCCATTGCCGCCATGAAAGCGGGCGCGGCAAGCGTGCTCGCCGCCGATATCGACCCGTTTGCGGTCGCGGCGATCCATCTCAATTCCGAAGTGAATAATGTTTCAGTTCTTGGAACGTCCGACAATCTGGTCGGCGCAGCCAATCAGGGCTGGGACGTGATCCTGATCGGTGACATGTGCTATGAGCGTCCGCTGGCAGAAAGCATAGAAATCTGGGTTCGCGGCTTGGTGGCCGAAGGTGCCACCGCCCTGATCGGCGATCCGGGCCGGACCTATCTGCCCAAGACAGGTTTGGAGAAGCTCGTCTCCTATGCCGTAATGACAACGCGCGAGCTGGAAGACACAGATGTGCGGAATACAAGCGTGTGGAAGATCATCTAACGCGTGAATTTAAGTTCACTCCTATCCGTACTTTTTTGGAACCTTGCTTTGCGAATTTGAACTTTGCCTCTCGCCCACACCTATGGACAAGATGCGAACCGGAATTCAAGACCAATAAATGAGAGATGCATCCATGACCGACCATGTGCTTGTGACCATCGAAGACGGCGTCCAGATCGTGACGCTGAACCGTGCCGACAAGAAAAACGCGCTGACCGCCGAGATGTACAAGGTGATGGCGGACGCGATCGAGATTGCCGACCGCACACCGGAAATCCGCGTGACGCTCTACACAGGTTCGGGTGGCTCCTTCACGGCGGGCAATGATCTGGGTGACTTTGCCAAGGCGGGCACGACACCTGTGGACGATAAACCCAGCGAGAAACCGCATGTGCAGCGTTTCCTCGAAAATCTGGCAGACGCCAAGAAGCCGCTGATCGCCTCGGTCAATGGTCTGGCGGTCGGCGTGGGCGTGACCATGCTGCTGCATTGCGATCTCGTTTACGCGGGCACCAGCGCCACATTCCAGATGCCTTTCGTCAATCTGGGTCTGGTGCCGGAAGCAGGCTCAACTTTCCTGCTGCAACGCCAGATCGGCATCCAGAAAGCGGCTGACCTGTTTCTGACGGGCAAGAAAATCGGCGCGGAAAAAGCGGAAGCCATCGGCCTTGTGGCAGATGTCTTCCCCGACAATGAACTGCCCAGCGCCGCGCTTGCCGCTGCCAAGGCACTGGCCGCCAAAGCCCCCAATGCGGTCCGCGCGACAAAGGCCTTGCTGAAAGACAATGACCGCGCCCGTGTGGGCGAGGCCCGCGAAGCAGAAGGCCGCGTCTTTGCCTCGCAGCTGCGTTCGGACGAAGTGAAAGAAGCGATCAGCGCCTTCTTTGAAAAGCGCAAGCCGGATTTCTCGAAGTTCGGTTGATAGTGGCCCTTGTGTGAGGCCTCTGCTCGCACGACATAGGCGGGACGAACAATCAATTATGCCCTTATAAAACAAGGGCTATTCGAGAAAACCCGCCCATGTCGCTCTCCCCCAACTCACTAGGCATGTATCAGGCCAGTGTGCCGCCCATGCTGCAAATGTTTGCCAGCATGACCAATCTGCTCGACAAGGCTGTCGCGCATTGCGAGGCACGCAAGATCGATCCCAATAAATTGCTGACCTATCGCCTTGCCGTGGACATGCATCCGCTGACCAACCAGATCCAGGCCATCTCGGATCAGGCCAAAGGCTCGATTGCGCGGCTGGCTGGCATCGACATTCCGTCCATGCCCGACACTGAAGCCACGATGGACGATCTAAAGGCGCGAATTGCCAAGACGGTCGAATTCATCAAAAGCGTGAAGCCGGAACAGATCGACGGGACGGAAGACAAGGAAATCGTGCTGAAGCTCGGTCCTGCCGGTCCCAACCAGTTCGAAATGAAATTCAAAGGCGCGCAATATCTGATGCATTTCGTGCTGCCGAATTTCTATTTCCACCATGTCACCGCCTACGACATTTTGCGTCATGCAGGCGTGCCGGTCGGCAAACGCGATTTCATGGGTTCGCTGTAATTTTATTCGTCATTGCGAGCGATAGCGAAGCAATCCATGCAGCGTCTCCGCATGGATTGCCGCGTCGCTTGCGCGCCTCGTAATGACGGGATTAATAAGCCGAAGGCCGCGAGCCGGTCATCAGACGGTCTTGCCAGAGACGCGGACGGCCTGTCATGCCGAAGGTCATCGGACGGCGGGCGGACAAAGGATTGGCACCGGCATGAGGCTGGGCCGTGTCGATGCGCAGCGCGCCGAGACGACGTTCGGCCATCTGCAATTCGCCTTCGCGATCTTCGAGCAGTAGCGGCAGATTGAGCACGCGGCCCCATGAGCGCCAGCGGGCAGCCACATCGGCACCGTCAAGCGAGGCATGCACCGTGACCGAGCGACGCTCGTCGCGGCGATGGACAAGCTGTACAAGAATGACAGGCTTGCCGCCCTTGTGGTCACGCCATGCCACGCGCAAAGCGACACCCTTGAAGGCCGTCATAGGCTCGTCCCAGACAAAGGGGCCGAGAATGGGCGATGAGTCCGTCACCTTCACGCCGTCCTTATGCACAACCGCATAGCGGATGAAGCCGAAAAGACGGTTCATGGTTTCATTGGCAGGAATAGTCACGCGCTGCGGCAGCATGAATGGATCGGAATCAAGTTCTCCGATGATCCAACGCTGACGTTTCAGGTGAGGCTGCTTCTGGGCCATAGCCATGATGATGTTCAACTCGGTACTGTTACGAATGCGAAACTGCAATAAGCCGAGGCTAGGCAATCAAGGTTTGCATCGGATTAACGAATTGCCCCCAAAAGGGTTAATACAGGTCAATTTGGCGCAATCTGCATGGGCGGAATTGGCTTATGGGTTGAACTGCGGCATTCTCCGCCCGAGTTAAACGTCCTTCCGCCCCCTACCATGAGGCTCCCTTGTCCTATTCCTCCATGCGCGAATTTATCGACAAGCTCGAAGCCGAAGGCGAATTGCTGCGGGTGAAGGAGCCTGTTTCCTCTGTTCTCGAAATGACGGAAATCCAGACGCGCCTGCTGGCCGAGCAAGGCCCTGCGGTGCTGTTTGAAAATGTGATCCGCGCCGATGGCACGCCATCGCCCATGCCGGTGCTGGTCAATCTCTTCGGCACGGTGGAGCGCGTGGCGCTGGGTGTGACCATGGGCGGTGTCGAGCGCCGCAATGCCAAGGACATGCGCGAGGTGGGCGAGATGCTCGCCTTCCTGCGCCAGCCCGAACCGCCGGGCGGATTCCGCGAAGCCTTTTCCATGCTGCCGCTGCTGAAAACCGTGATGACGATGAAACCGAAAACGGTGTCGTCCTCTGCCGCGCCTGTGCAGGAGGTTGTGCTGACGGGCGATGATATCGACCTCAATGCGCTGCCCATCCAGACCTGCTGGCCGGACGAGCCTGCGCCGCTCATCACATGGCCGCTTGTCGTCACCAAAGGTCCGTCGGGTTCGCGCGAGGATGATTTCAATCTCGGCATCTATCGCATGCAGGTGCTGGGCAAAAACAAGACCATCATGCGCTGGCTCGCCCATCGCGGCGGCGCGCAGCATCACCAGCGCTGGAAAGGCGAGAAGCGCGAACCGCTGCCGGTCGCCTGCGTCATCGGTGCCGACCCCGGCACCATTCTGGCCGCTGTGACGCCCGTGCCGGACACGCTGTCGGAATACCAGTTCGGCGGATTGCTGCGCGGCGAGAAGGTGGAACTCGTGGATTGCAAAACCGTGCCGCTGAAAGTGCCGGCCCAGGCCGAAATCGTGATCGAGGGACATGTGTCGCTCGACGACTATGCCGATGAAGGTCCCTATGGCGACCACACGGGCTATTACAACTCGGTTGAAAAGTTTCCCGTCTTCACGGTCAGCGCCATCACCATGCGCAAGAACCCGATCTATCTCTCGACCTTTACAGGCCGTCCGCCGGATGAACCTTCTGTGCTGGGCGAGGCGCTGAACGAGGTTTTCATTCCGCTGCTGCAACAGCAATTCCCCGAGATCATCGATTTCTGGTTACCGCCGGAAGGCTGCTCCTATCGCATCGCCGTTGTGTCGATGAAGAAGGCTTATCCGGGCCACGCCAAACGCGTGATGATGGGCTGCTGGTCGTTCCTGCGCCAATTCATGTACACGAAATGGCTGATCGTTGTGGATGACGACATCAATGCCCGCGACTGGAAAGATGTGATGTGGGCCATCTCCACCCGCATGGACCCTGTGCGCGACGTGACGCTGGTGGAAGGCACACCCATCGACTACCTCGACTTCGCCTCGCCCGAAAGCGGCCTTGGCGGCAAGATCGGACTGGACGCCACCAATAAATGGGTGCCGGAAACCAAACGCGAATGGGGCCGTGAAATCCGCATGGATCAGGACGTCATCGACGCTGTGACGAAGAAATGGTCGAAACTCGGATTGCCGGGCACAGGCAAGCCGATCTGGAAGTGATTACGCCCTGCCGCCTATTGCTTTCATCAGTTCCGGCACATCTTCGGTTCTGATCAAAACTTCATTCAACTGATCGACGGGTTGATGGAGGAATTTGTACCGCATCATTGCCTCGATCACGTTGCGATGGTCACGATAGCATTTGAGGAAACTGGTTTTATCATCTGCGTCATTGTCAAAATGATCTGCCAGTGCCTCGCGCGAAATCGAACAGCGGAATTTTCCCGCATTCACATCACCCAAAACCGACACAACGTCCCGATCGAAATCATACCGCGCCCGCGGCGCAAAGAATTGCAGGTCGAGCCCCGCTACAATGCTGCGCATCTCGTCCACAGCCTGCAAAACCCTGTCACGGGCCTCCGCATTCAATTCGGCAAGACCTTCTGAAAGATGCTGCCGCCATCTGGGGCCCCTGTTCCAGGCCTCCTGCCATGTCTCTTTCAGCTCCCGACGCAGATTATCGGCCAGCACTGTCAGCAGAGCTTCGGCCTGCACTATATCTTTTGTCCTTTTTGCTTCTCCGATTGGCCGTCGCTGCGCCACAATGAGTTTATGCAAGGCAAACCGGCAAGGATGCGGCACGCTCACATGAATGCCGCTGCCATGCAGAACGACCGCATTGACCGGCTCGTGAATAAGAAAATCGAGAAAGCGCAACGGATCGCCATCCGTTCCCAAAGCCGGAAGACGCTGTAGCCCATCAGCCGCTGCGCCTTGTTGCGGTGTCAGAAAATCGACCAGCACGCCATCTGCCGCACGATACCGCGCGCTCCTGCGTCCGTCCCGAAAGTCCATCACAGCATCAAAACTGGGATCAACCGTTTTCAGAATGTCGAGCATCGGCTCTGTCTGATCTGCAACAGCCACAGACACGGTCATGTATTGAGCAATATCAACATCACCGGTCTGCATAGAGACCAGAGGAAGCCTTTGGCCAAGCATGGCCGAATAGACTTGATACGCCGATGTCCCGACCATCACCCCGCGCAATCGGAAGACCCCTGCATGCGCCAACGCCTGAATGATGTCCCCGAGCTTTTTGCGCGGGGCAGGTAGATAGGCAGATCGGACAAGCATCGACACTGTGCTGCGCCGGTCGCGCTCATCATTTTTTGCTTCGCGGTGATGGGCAATTTGATCCAGAAGTTCGGGCGTTTCCGGTCCGACATATTTTTGCGCCCGCCCGTCTTCTGTCGATTGTTGGAAATACCAATACGTTCGCTCACCAACTTTCTTGGCAACGAATGCCCCCTGATCGGCAAAGGCTTCGTTGAAAGCCGCCGTCGCGCACCGGTCCAGAAGATCGGCATAGGCGGTCTGCATTGTCAGCGAAATACCGGACATCATTTTACTAAAATATACTCATAACGCAATATGCGTATAATATATAAAAAGCCAGAGGTCTACAATATTATACGCATATTACGTATTGAATATAAATTAACTAATGCATTGAAATTGCTAATGAATACTCCATTTTGGAGTAAATTCCAGCCCATCACCGGCTCTCATTAACGCGTGGTTTACCCGAAAATTTGACCCTGAACACGGGCGCCTAGCGGGCCGGTGTTGCTGTGGTTGCGTTTTGTGATCTGCGTGTCGGGGTCAGGTTTGCTCTGTGTCTGATGCTGTCTGCTCATATCGGCGGCTGTGTGGGCACAGCGCATTTGCCGCAAGGCCATGTGCCGCCCCCGCCTTCAATCGTGCCTGCCATGCCCACAGCGCAGCAGGTTTTGCCGCCTTTCGGCTTCATCGCTTTTTGCCTTATCAATCAGCAAGCCTGTGACGGCGGCACGGATGACCCGCAGCCCTTGAAGCTTGATGCAGAAATGTACGGGCAATTGGTGGCGATCAATGATGCAGTGAACGCACTGCCGGAAATAGCCGATGCCGAGATGTTCGGACGGGAAGAATTCTGGACCTATGCCGGACAGAGCGGCGGCGACTGCGAGGATCTTGCGCTGGAAAAACGTCGCCGGTTGATGGCAGCCGGCTGGCCCGCCGATGCCCTGCTGCTGGCCACCGCCAATGACGAACGCGGCAACGGCCATGCGGTACTGGTGGTGGCAAGCGCGGAGGGCGACTATGTGCTGGACAATAAGCACAAGTCCGTCACGCTCTGGTCGGACCTGCCCTATCGCTGGCGCACGCGACAATCGCGTCTGCGCCCCTATGTGTGGCTCAATATCGACCCGCTGAAAGCAGCGGCGACCCCGATGGCGGAATATCCGCCACTGGGATCGCCTGCACCTTTTTTACGTGACATCTCCACCGCGTCGCTGGCAGACCTCAGACCTTCTTTTCCCGCGTTTTCACCAGCGAGAGAAGAACACCACCAGCCAGCAACCCGAAGGTGACACCGAGTGACAATGCGGCAGGCACTTTGTCGAATAATTCAGCGTAGAAAATTTTGCCGCCGATAAAAATCAACACAATGCTGAGCGCATATTTGAGATAGGCGAAGCGGTGCAGCACAGCGGCCAATGCGAAATAAAGCGCACGCAGGCCAAGGATCGCGAAAATATTGCTCGTATAGACAATGAACGGATCCTGCGTGATCGCGAAGACGGCGGGCACACTATCCACCGCAAAAATAAGGTCGGCGATTTCGACCACGATGAGCGTCAGCAGAAGCGGTGTTGCAAAAAGCACTGTCCGGCCTGTGGCGGGGTCGGGCAGACGCACCAGAAAATCATGCCCGTATAATTTATCTGTGATGCGAATATGACCGCGAAGCCAGACGACAATGGGATGGGTCTGGATTGAGACTTCCTCATGATCCTTGGCGCAGAGCATGCGGATACCGGTGATGATGAGAAATCCGCCGAAGAGAAACAGGAGCCAGTGGAACTTCGCCAGCAGCGCCGTGCCCAGACCGATCATCAGACCGCGCATAACAATGACACCCAGAATACCCCAGAAGAGCACCCGATGCTGGTAGATGCGCGGAATGGCGAAAGTGGTGAAGATCAGCGAGATGACAAAGACATTGTCGAGCGACAGCGACTTCTCGATCGCGTAGCCGGTGAAAAATTCCAAGCCTTTTTCAGCGTCGAGAAAATTCCAGACACCAAGGCCGAATAATATGGCGACAAAAATATAGAAAGCTGAGAGCAGAAGACTTTCCCGCACACCGATTTCGTGGTCGCGCTTGTTCAGCACGCCCAGATCGAAAACCAAAAGTGTGACAACAATCAGAAAGAAAGCGCCCCAAGCCCAAATAGGGGTGCCTAAAAGTTCCATGATGAACCCTTGCCATGTGCACGCCGCGGCAGCGCATACGCAGTATCAGGTCCGACATCGCGATGGACGCCTCCATCGCCAGAGGGGCCCGGACCTCCTCAATCCCTTTAGACGTGGCATGCAATCCTGATTGTTTCAAGTGCCAGCGTGTTTCAGGCGGGTATGCGGTTTCTATACCGGAGAATTAAAGATCGGTTTTTATAAATTCGGCCTGAATGGCAATATGCACATCATTGCCGACGGCAGGCCACCAGGCGCTCAAACCCCATTGACTGCGGTCCAGCACACCTTCAGCAGAAAAGCCCAGCGTCTCCTTGCCGGTCATCGGGTTTGCTGCACCACCTCGAAAAACAACATTCAAAGTGACAGGATGCGTCTGTTTACGCAGCGTCAACCTCCCTGTCAGCTTGCCGGTGGATGCCCCTGTGCGCGTGAGTGATGTGCTTTCAAAAACAATATCGGGGTAGCGTGCGGCATCGAACATTTCAGCGCCTGCGAGCGATTTGTCGAGGACCGGCACATTGGTGTTGATGCTACCTGCCTTGACGATGACATGGACGCGGCTTTTTTCCGGCGCGGCGGCATCCACATCCAGCGTCGCCTCCATCCGGTCAAAGCGGCTGACGAAACGCGAAAAGCCGAAATGATCGACATCGAAAAGCAGGCTCCAGTGTTCGGGGTCGAGCTTATAGGTGCCCGACGACACTTTCACAGGATCGGCGCTGACCTCATGTGTGGCGACATTGAAAGCTGTTTCGATGGAGGTGCAGCCATAAAGGCCCAGAGCAAGACATGCTGCGGCCAAAGCCGGAATGCGGATTTTCATTTGCGTTTGGCCTTCAGGTCGATTTTCACCGTGACATCAAGGCCCACGACACTGGCCGCGGAAAACTGCGGACCGGAGCCGATGCCAAAATCGAGGCGCGGCAGAACAGCCTCGCCGGTCACATGGGCCTCATCGCCGGAAATGACGAGTGTGAATGGTAGGTCGAGAGGTTGCGTCACACCTTTCAGTGTCAGCTTGCCATGGGCGACATATTGCTCGCCGCCTAGATGTTCAAAGGATCGCGCATCAAATGTGGCACGGGGAAAGCCTGCCACATCGAACCAGACATTTTGCGGCAGATAGGTATCTTTCTCGCTATCGCCTGTGCGGCAGCTTCCCGTGTCGATGGTCACGGTGACTTGCGCGCCGGTCATATCTTGCGGATCGAAAACAATGTCGCTGTCAAAAGTGCTGCAAGCGCCTTTGAGTTCGCTGCCGCCCTGCATCACCGTCCATGTGATGGTTTGCGGGTCCGGCACCGCTTGCCAACGTGTGATTGCATGGGCGGGAAAGGCTGCAAGCAACACAAAGGTCACGGACACCAAAAAGCGGATCATCATACGAGTCATCGAATAGGCCTTGATGTGAAGTCGCCTCGCGTGGGCAACATGCGCAGCAGTATATCGTCCTTCATGGCGAAATGATGGGCCAGCGCCGCGCCGATATGCAACAGCAGCAGTCCAGAGGCGCCCCATGCCAGCGCCCAATGCGCCCATGAGGCGGCAGCGCCTATCGCGTCGCGATGTGGGCTTGTGACAATGAAAGCGATATGGGGAAGCTCGACCAGATCGAACAGCACGGTCGGAATGCCGTAAGGCGACGCCGATACGATGATCCAGCCCAGAAGCGGCATAACCAGCAAAACGGCATAGAGGCCCGCATGTGTCAGTGTTGCCGCCCGCCTTTGCCAGCGTGGCAGCGTGTCCGGCAAATCCGGTGCGCGATCCAGCCAGCGCCAGCCAAGCCGCAAGACCACCAGCACGAAAACCAATGCGCCCAGCGATTTGTGCCACTGGTAGAGCGGGAAGGTCCATGGATGGGTAAGCGCCAAATTTGTAATCGCGACGCCGATGCCGATTTGCGTGGCAAAGAGCAGGGCCACCAGCCAGTGAAAACCCTTGGCCACAAGCCCGAAACGGGTAGATGAATTTCGAAGCTGCATGGCGTAATCCTGAATGCGGCCAATATCGCGTCACAGCATTACGTCTATGACATGTCGGAACTTACAGGCAATCTTGCTATTGTGCGCAGGCAATTGATCTTACGCCAATGCCTGCCGACAGATCAGCTATCTGCAAATCTTCGGATGTGTGTGTTCGTGTCAAAGCCATGTCGGCGTGCTAGTTTCGTCCATATATAACGAATCACACCATGAACCTGTTCTGCGGGCCTGCCCGATGTGATCAACTGTCATGGTGCAAATTTCACCGGAGGATCCCATGCTGAGCTATTCGCTTGAAATCATTGGCGTCTATATCGGTATCAACCTGCTCATCAATCTGTTTTTGGCCTATCGCGTGTCTGCAAACCGCGTGCGGGCCAATGTGATGACGGGTACGGGCGAAGATAACGGTCTCTACAATGCCAACCGCGCCCATATTACCAATGTCGAATATACCCCCATTATCCTGATCGGTCTGATCGGTCTGCATCTTCTGTCCGGCTCGATCTATGTGATCCATGCGGTCGGTCTGTTGCTCACCATTGGTCGCGTCCTGCATGCGATCGGTCTTTCGACTGCCGCTGGCAAATCCACTCCGCCGCGTCTGGTCGGCACGGTTGCCACATGGGCCGCACAGATCGTTGCCGGTTTCGGCTGCCTGTTTTACGCCCTGTTCTGAACCGCGACATTACGACCCGCTTCCGTTTCAGCTTTTCCCCCGCCTGAAAGACCAATAGCCACCTATGTCATCCGCCTCAAAAGACGCCACATCTCCCTCCGTTCTCGACGATGCCGCCATGCTTGTCTCCCGCGCCCTGAAAGCCGGTGCCGATTCAGCAGAAGCCGTGGTGCTGGAGGGGCAGTCGCTGGGCGTGAGCTGGCGGCTTGGCAAACTGGAAGATGTGGAACGCTCGGAAGGCCGCGATGTGGGCTTGCGGGTTTTCATCGGCAAGCGTGCGGCCACTGTCTCCACCACCGATCTTTCGGAGCGCTCGCTGGCACCATTGATCGAACGTGTTGTCGCCATGGCGCGGATCGCACCGGAAGACCCCTATGCCGCATTGGCCGAAAAGGCCCTTCTGGCCACGAGCCTGCCCGAACTCGATATTGACGATAGCTCCCATGTGCCCAGCGCCGAGGAGCTGGCCAAGGCCGCCGCTGTCGCCGAAGAGGCAGCTCTTGCCATTGACGGTGTGACCAATTCGGGTGGCGCAGGCGCAAGCTGGGGCCGCTCGGGCATTGCGCTGGTCACGAGCGAAGGCTTCTCCGGCAGCTATTCGGGTACATCTTTTTCGGTTTCATGTTCGGTGCTGGCAGGCACCGGCACAGGCATGGAACGCGACTATGATTTTTCGACCTCGCGACATCTGGCGGATCTCGGATCACCCGCAGAGATCGGACGCGAGGCTGGCACACGCGCCGTTCGTCGCCTCGCCCCGCGCAAGGTAAAATCCCAATCGGTGCCGATTGTCTATGATCCGCGCGTTTCCTCTGGTCTTGTCGGACATCTGGCCGGTGCGATTTCCGGTTCCGCCATTGCGCGCAAGACAAGCTTTTTGCAGCAATCGCTGGGCAAGCGCGTTTTTGCCGAAGGCATCGAGATTGTGGACGATCCGCATCGCGCGCGCGGCCTGCGCTCCAAACCGTTTGACGGCGAAGGCGTTGCCAATCGCCGCACGGTGCTGATCGATAATGGCGAGCTGACAACATGGTTGCTGGATACGGCATCCGCCCGCCAGCTCGGTCTGACCACGACAGGCCATGCCGCGCGCGGCACTGGCGGCCCGCCCTCGCCCTCCACCACCAATCTCTATATGTCGCCAGGCAAGCTCTCGGTAGAAGACCTGATCGGCGATATTGCCGAGGGGTTCTATGTCACCGAAATGATCGGCATGGGGGTCAATGGTGTAACAGGCGATTATAGTCGCGGCGCATCGGGCTTCTGGATCGAAAATGGCAAGATCACCTATCCGGTGAGCGAGATCACGGTGGCAGGCAATCTGAAAGAGATGTTTGCCAATCTCACCCCCGCCAATGATCTTGTCTTCCGTGGCGCCACCAATGCCCCCACCATTCGCGTGGAGGGAATGACCATTGCGGGCACCTGACGCAGAACCGACAAGAGCAGATGACCGCGTCTTGCTCCATGCGGCGGTCCGGCATGCTGGCGAGATCGCGCTGAGTTTTTACCAGACGAAACTCAAGACCTGGATGAAAAGCGGCGACAGCATTGTCACCGAAGCCGACATCGCGGTGAACGACCACCTGCACAAAACGCTTGCCCAAGGCCGTCCGGATTATGGCTGGCTGTCGGAAGAAACCGAGGATGATGCCGTGCGTCTGACGCGCCAGCGCATCTGGGTGGTCGATCCCATTGACGGCACACGCGCCTTTGCCAAGGGCAAGCCGCATTTCACGATTTCGGTGGCGCTGGTCGAGGCCGGTCGGCCTGTTCTGGCGGCGCTTTTCAATCCTGCCACCGACGAGTTTTTTGAGGCCGAGACCGGACAAGGCGCGTTTTTGAACGCAAAGCCGATCAGCGCCGGTCATCGCGGCGAGATCGAAGGATCGCGTATGGCGGCCCATGGCCCCATGTTCAAGCATCCCGCATGGCCCGAAATCTGGCCCGAAATGGATATTATCGAGCGCAATTCGGTCGCCTACCGGATCGCCCTTGTGGCCTGTGATGCGGCTGACGCCGCCTTGGCACTCAACACCAAAAATGACTGGGATTTGGCCGCTGCCGACCTGATTTTGCACGAGGCGGGCGGCATTCTGACCAGCCATGACGGGCGGGGTCTGGTCTATAATCGCGAGATTCCCCGCCATCGCAGCCTGCTGGCTGCTGGCCCCGAAATGCATGCGGCCTTGAGCGCACGCGTGGCAGCGCTCACATTGCCGTCGTGAGCCGGGCCCAAAATTCTCCTGAACGGTTCATTGCCGGATGCGAAGTAGAACGCAGACGTGCTAGAGTAGTTTTTACGATTTCGTAGAGTAAAGGTGTCATTCTCCATGTCCAAACAACTGCTCCATATGGTCATTGGTGGCGAGCTGAAAGATTTGTCGGGTACAGAGTTCCGCGATCTCAGTGCTGTGGACGTGGTCGGCGTGTTTCCCGACTATGCGACGGCGCATGCAGCATGGAAATCAGCCGCTTTGCGCACAGTAGACAATGCCCATACACGCTATTTTATCGTCCATCTGCACCGTCTGATGGACCCGGAAAATGAACATTCTGACGACCAACACGAATAGAAACCGTAACAAAACGGGCGGAAGTTAAGTCGATATGAAAAATGAAAACGACGCCGGAAAGGGCCAGTCGGGTTCAGTGCCGGACCATATGATACCGGGTTCACGCAAGACACCCGGTGTCGGGCGATCCATCCTAATGCTCTTCGCATTTCTGGGGCTTGTCTTTGGATGTGCGGCAGCCGGTGGCGTCATCACCACAGCCAATATCGATAGCTGGTATGTCGATATTGCCAAGCCGGACTACACACCCGCCAACTGGGTTTTTCCGATTGTCTGGAATTTTCTTTTCTTTCTGATGGGCCTTTCAGGCTGGATGGTCTGGCGCTCTGCCGGATCGCTCAATGCGGCAGGCGGCGCATTGTCGCTGTTCGGCGCCCAGCTCATGCTGAATTTTGCCTGGAGCGTGCTGTTTTTCGGCCTGCACCAGATCGGATTGGCCATATTCGAGGCCGCAGCGCTTTCAATGGCCATTGCAACCACCATATGGGCCTTCTGGCGGATCAACCCGTTCGCCGCTCTGCTTTTGGTCCCATATCTGGGCTGGAGCCTGTTTGCGACATGGCTGACCATGGCGATTTGGCTGCTCAACCGCTGAAATCCATCCCGCTGACAAGCCGAAAAGATCAATCAGAACCGGCATTTACCATTATCTTGGGCATGCGCGCGAGGTGGCGCGGCGACAACCGGCATGATATGGTCGCGCCGCATTGAGAGCATGAGGTTGCAGTTGACTGAGACGAGTTCATCCGGGCCGAGCGCCAGCGCGGTTCAAGACCAGCGCCGGACGGAAACCCGCGCCCGCATGCCCGCCAATGACGAATACCTCAAGACATTCGACGTCCTCAAGCGCACGACACGCGACTATCTGCTGCCGAACTGGAAACTGGTGCTGGTCTCGCTTGTCGCCAGCACGGTGGTCGCGGCCTCGACCGGCGTTTTGCCGCTGCTCATCAAATTCGTGTTCGACGAAGTGCTGACTGACAAGAATGATACCATGCTGGTGCTTGTGGCCTGCGGCGCGGCGGCGGCGAGCGCCTTCAAGGGCATCGCGACTTACGGCACCAATATCACCAAAAACCTGATCGGCCAGAAAATCATCTCGGCCATTCAGGGGCGCATGTTTGCCCGCATCATCAAGGCCGATCTGGCCTGGGTGTCAGGCACACATTCGGGGCGTTTCATTTCGAGTTTCATGAATGATGGTACGCGTGTGCGCGATGCCGTCACCATGTCAGTCATCGACTTCACGCAGAACCTGCTCACTGTTGTGGCACTGATGGGGTCGGTCTTCTATCTCAACTGGAAACTCGCGCTGCTGGCCACCTCTGTCATTCCCATCGGCATTCTCTATATGCGCAAGCTGGGCAAGAAGACGCGCAAGGCTGGCCGCAAAAGTCTTGAGGGTGCAGGCGATCTGTCCACGCTGATCTCGGAAGCGCTTGGCGGTATCCGCGTGGTCAAAGCCTATGGACAGGAAGATCACGAGATTACCCGCGTCAATGCCACCATCCGCGATGTGCTGAGCCATATGATGAAAGGCTATCGCGCCAAGGCGGCAGCCAGCCCGATGACCGAAGCGCTGTCAGGCATTGGCATTGCCGGTGTCATCTATGTCGGCGGCATGAGTGTGATCGGAAGTTCGCTAACATCAGGCGAACTCATGGCTTTTGTCACCGCTTTGATGCTGGCCTATCAACCCCTCAAAACAATCGCCAATACGCAGACCATCATGCAGGAAGGCGTTGCCGCAGCCACGCGCGTCTTCCCCATTCTCGACATCGAACCCGATATTATTGCCGATCCTGATGCGCCTGCCCTCGCGCTCAAGGACGGTGCCGTGCGCTTTGACCGCGTCAGCTTTGCCTATGGTGACGGCACCAAGGCGCTCGACAATGTGTCGCTCGACATTCCCAAAGGGCACACGGTCGCCCTTGTCGGCCCGTCCGGCGGCGGCAAGAGCACAACGCTCAATCTCGTACCGCGCTTTTATGATCCCAGCGAAGGCACGATCAGCATTGACGGACAGGATATCCGTCATGTGACTGTCGAGTCCCTTCGCAAGGCAAGCTCGCTGGTGACGCAGGATCCCTTCCTCTTCGACGACACTGTGCGCGCCAATATCGCTTATGGCCGACCCGATGCCAGCGACGAAGACATCATGAATGCCGCGCGCAACGCCGCCGCACATGACTTCATCATGGCTCTGTCCGATGGCTATGACACGCGTGTGGGCGAAGCCGGTTTTCGCCTTTCCGGTGGTCAGCGCCAGCGCATCGCCATTGCGCGCGCCATGCTTAAAAACGCGCCCATCCTTTTGTTGGACGAGGCCACATCGGCGCTCGACACCGCTTCCGAGCTGCAAGTGCAGAACGCGCTGACAACGCTGATGGAAGGCCGCACCACACTTGTCATCGCCCACCGGCTTTCGACCATCAAACACGCAGACCGCATCTATGTGATCGAGAGCGGACGCGTGACCGAGGAAGGCTCGCATGAAGAGCTGGTGGCACTGGGCGGGCTCTATGCCGAATTGTCCCGCACGCAATTTGTCGGTGCCCAGCAGGATAATGGCGCATCGATGCAACTGACCGATGCCGATACCCGCGCCAAAGAAACTTTGGCAGGAAAATGAAGTTCTCAATGATGAGTAAGAGAATCCTGCAAAGCAACGCGTTCCGCACCGTGATCGGATTCCTCATCGCGATGATGCTGAAATTCATCCGGCACACATCACGTTTCGAGATACACGGCTTCGACATTCCGCAACGCTTCTGGGCCAATGACGAACCTTTCATCGGCGCGACATGGCACGGACAAAACCTGATCCTGCCAACCTTCTGGCATAATTGGCGCGAGATGCGCATTCTCGTGTCGCGTCACGGCGATGGCGAGATCGTCTCCAAAATCATGCACTATCTCGGCGTCGGCACCATTCGCGGCTCCGGTGTGCCCAAGGGCGAGGAACGCCGCGAAAAGCACAAGGGCAAAGGCGGCGCAGGCGCGCTGCGGGCCATGGTGCGTGCGTTGGGCGAGGATATTTCCATCGGCATGACAGCCGATCTGCCTCCGGGTCCCGCACGACGGGCAGGCGATGGCATCATCATGCTGGCGCGTCTTTCAGGCCGCCCCATTGTGCCGGTTGCGGCCACCACATGGGCGCGTATCCAGCTCAATAACTGGGACCGCTTCACGATCAACCTGCCCTTTTCGAAAGGGGCCGTGGTTTTCGGCGAACCGATCTATGTGCCGCGTGATGCAGACCCGGAAACTTTGGAAGCCGCACGTCTGGCCGTCGAAACAGCCCTGAATGCT
>TARA_R110000824_G_scaffold401749_1_pt1 | contig 138217 bp, 139 predicted proteins | sample TARA_R110000824 | Tara Oceans TARA_R110000824 (sample SAMEA4397747) | marine metagenome | biome: Polar Biome; feature: [MES] marine water layer (ENVO:01000295) within the mesopelagic zone...; material: water (ENVO:00002006), including particulate matter (ENVO:01000060) such... | reverse complement strand
TCAACAGACTCTACTTCCAACTGGATGAAACTTGGGGCTCAGGTCACGCGGTAGCGATTATACAGCTGATGTATTTGTTGTGCGGACAGAAGGCCGACGTATGATCTAATTCCGTTCGGATTTTCAAACAACAGATACGGATGTTCGCTTTCTTCGTTTTTTCCCGGTTGCGACAATCGTATTTCTACCGTCGGAGACGAACCGGCCCGCTGTCCTATAACATCGCGCCATTCCTTGTTTAGTTCGTCTTCGCTGAGATACAGGAGCTCCGATCTGCTACTTATGTCCTTGAGTGAAGAATTTGGAATGTCGGCAAGGTCTGCTTCTGCGCTGTTTGCGATCGGCTCGGAATGTCGAGCAAGCGACAAATATATAAGGGTGAAGGAATCGGTGTCCCAATCAATGTCGGACATCACATCAAGTAGCTTTTGATTAATTTGGGTTTTTGGACGTGTGTCGGGGCACAATAGTTTGAGGCAAGATTTAAATGCCTCAAATTCGGCCTCGGTTTCACCTCGAGATGGAGCGCGGTGCTTCGCCTGTATAATTGTGACGTGATTATTGTCGTCTCGATATAGAAAATCGACCATGCGGTCTGATTTTCCGTCGCATATGTAACTTTGAAGTTCGTCGAGTTCATCGGGAATTGAACCCGGGAGAAGTGCGTTCCGAATGGTCATTAGGTAGCAGAGAACCAGCGCGTCTGACCGTTGTTTGTCGTTGAGCTTCGCCATGCTCGTCCCAAAGGAGCGCTCAGCGAAGTTCTCAAGCTCGTCTCGGAATTTGAGTTTTTGATCGGCCATGCCACGTGGTTCCAATGCTTGAGGATTCGATCACAACGCAACAGGTCAGCTGTGGTAATTTCTTATTTTGCGACTCTTTGAGTAATCCTACGGTTTGGATAGGCGGAGCGAAATGACTTTGTTTGAATCTGCTTCATCCGGTGATAACTGCTTTTCCTAGGCGTATTTGTCGGCATTTGACGAATGTATCTCGCCTCACAAGGCCTTGCGCATCAGCGCCACGTCGGGCGCCGGGAATTCGCAGGTCCAGTTGTGGGCGTGGGCGACGGTGCGGAGCGTCTTTTCGTTGTAGAAGACGACGTGGGTCGGGTCCTTGCGGTAATGCCAAGTGGCGAAGGCGTCGTCTTCGGGGCGGAAGGCGGTCATCACGCCGAGCCAGCCGCCGGGGCGCAGCAGCGCGTCGAGGCGGTCGAACTCGTCGACCGGGCGGTGGAAGTGTTCGGCGGTTTCGGTGCAGGCGATGAAATCGTAGCTGCGGGCGAGAGCGCTTTCGTCGGCGTGGAAGAAGGGATCGTAGAGCGCCGTTTCGTGGCCGGCTTCGCGGAGCATCGCGGCCAGTGCGGGGCCAGGGCCGCAGCCGTAGTCGAGGCCGGAGGATGTGGGCGCGAGGCGGGCGAGCAGCGGCGTGGCGAGCTTCGAGAGGAAGTTGCGGTAGCGCGGATCGGCGGGATCGTTTTCATGCGTCAGGTAGTGCGCGCGTTCGACTTGCGGCGGCGGGAGTTGCGCCGGGTCGAGGAAGCGGGCGTCGCAATGGGCGCACATCAGATAGTGCTGCGGGCCGACATCCATGAAGGGTTGCGGCGCGGGCGCGCGGCAGACGGGGCAGGTTTCGGGCGGCGCCGTCATTTTGCGGTGCGCGCCAGATAGACGCTCTGGGTGAATTCGCGATCCTGCTGGAGCGGGTTCCTGAAGGTGACCGGTTCGGCGCGGGCCTCGGCAAAGACCGATGCCAGCCTTTCGACAAAGGCGGCGTCCGGGCGGTCGTTGGACCAGAGGCCGAAGACGCCGCCGGGGCGCAGCAGGCCCGCGAGTTTGCGCAATCCTTCCGGCTCGTAGAAGGCCGCGTTGCCGGGCGCCAGCCAGAAATCGGGCGTGTGATCGATGTCGAGCAATATCGCGTCGTAGCGGCGCTCGCGGCTCTCGGCGTCGAAGCCGCTGCCGCCGGCAACCAGCGCGAAGAAATCGCCCAGCAGGAAGCGGCAGCGCGGATCGCAGGTCAGCGTGGGGCCGAGCGGCAAGAGGCCCTGCTCGTGCCAGTCGATGACGGCGTCGAGATATTCGACGACCGTCAGGGAGCCGACATTCCGGTTTTCGAGGACGGCGCGGGCGGTGTAGCCGAGGCCAAGACCGCCCACCACGACGTCGAGTTCGCTGCCTTCGCATTCAGCCAGCGCCAGGCGGGCCAGCGCCTCCTCGGATGCCGTGAAGAGGCTCGACATCAGATATTCGTCGCCGAGCTTGATCTCGTAGACGTCGACGTCGAGCGACAGCTCGCGCCGCCGGCGCAGGACGAGTGCGCCGAGGGGCGTGGGTCTGTAGTCGAGTTCCGCGAACAGTTCGCTCATCCGAAATTCCCTTTCCCGCTCAGTATATGTCCCGCACTTCCTCGATGACATCGGTGTAGCGGTCCCGAATGGCCATCATGCCGCTGTCGTCGCCGACGAGGATCGATACGCGACCGTCGAAACGCACGATGGTGTGCTGCTGCGGGAATTCACGGGCCAGGAATTCGGAGATTTCGTCCAGTTTTTCCCGGCCGAGCCGGTCTTTCAGGATCAGTTTCTTGCGCCTCATCTTGGTCTCATACTCCTTCAACGGGGTGACATTCGGAATTTTTCAGGTGGCGGACGATCCGGCGCTATGCTTACGCCCTGTCTTCCGGCATGGGGGGACGCAGGCCGATCGGCTCGGGGCCGCAGCCCTGTTCGTTGACGATCGAATCCCCGATCAGCGATGCGTGGCGGTTGCGCGTCTCGACAACAGGAGTCTCCGGCGTTTCATTGTCGCTCGCGGCGAAATTCTTTCCGTGCGTATCCATCTGCTCTCCATTTTCGGATCGAAGGCAAAGGAAGGGCGGTCACGCGGCGGGAGCCGCATGTGCGCATGGACGATCCGAAGGCCAACGGCGCCGCTCGTTGCGGCGCAGCCCGGCTGTCGAGATCGTGGCGGATGGCGCACAGCCATCGCTCCAGTCACACAGATCGCCGAACTTTCAGCTTCGAAATCGCCCCCGGAAATGTGGGGACAGGCGGGGCATTGCCTGTGGCGGCCGGGCCTCGCGAGAGGCGGAACCTAGCCCAGTTCGATGCTCTTGTGTAGCACGAAATTTGTGGCAGGTTGAGGCAGGCAATCATGCGGGAACGACAGGTTTCCGTGCCGCCGAGGCGGCGAAAGAGAAGGCCGGATGAACGAGAAGGAACTTGCCGCGCGTTTCAGGCCGCTGCTCGAAGCGGAGCTTGCGGATCTGCGTGCGCAATCCGAGATGACGGCGGAAGGCCGGGCGCCGGTGGCGCTCGACCAGCAGAGCGTCGGGCGGCTGTCGCGCATGGACGCCTTGCAGGCACAGGCGATGGCGCAGGCGACCGAAAAGCGGCGGCATCAGAGGCTGGCGCAGATCGAGGCGGCATTCCGGCGAATGGCGGCCGGCGAATATGGCTATTGCGCGACCTGCGGCGAGGCGATTGCCGAGAAGCGGCTCGAGGCCGATCCGGCGGCGCATTTGTGCGTCGGCTGTTCGAAGGGGCGGTGAGGCCTGCCGGTTCTGCTCTTCAGCGTCATTGCGAGGCGCGCAAGTGACGAAGCAATCCAGAAGCCGCAGATTCGACGCCTGGGACTTCTGGATTGCTTCGCCTTCGGCTCGCAATGACGATGTAAGGTGAGAAGAGGCAGGGAATCGAGGCGGAAAAGCAACCTTCATGGAATGGCGGGACGAGGGGTTTGTGCTGTCGGCGCGGGCGCATGGCGAGAATGGCGCCATCGTCGAATTGCTGACGCGCGCGCAGGGGAGGCATCTCGGGCTGGTGCGGGGCGGCGCCGGGCGGCGGATGAAGAGCGTGCTGCAACCGGGCAACAAGCTTGCCGCGCATTGGCGGGCGCGGCTGCCGGAGCATCTCGGCACCTACCAGGTGGAACTCGTCAAGCCGCTGGCCGGGTTGCTGATGGACGATGCGCTGGCGCTGCTGGCCTTGAGCGCCGCCAGCGCGGTGGCCGAGGCGGTGCCGGAGCGACAGGCGCATCCGGCGCTTTACGACGCCTATGACGTGCTGCTCGGGACGATGCAACAGGCCGATGTCTGGCCGGCGGTGTTCGTGCGCTTCGAGCTGGGGCTTCTCACGGAGCTGGGTTTCGGGCTCGATCTGACGCAATGCGCGGCAACGGGGGCGCGGGACGATCTGATCTATGTCTCGCCGAAAAGCGGCGGCGCGGTCAGCCGGGCGGCCGGCGAAGCCTACAAGGAGCGGCTGTTCCGGCTGCCGGGGTTCCTGCTGGCCTCACAGGCCGGCGAGGCCAGCGCGGCCGAGGTGGCCGAAGGGTTGCGGATGACCGGGCATTTCCTCGAACGGCATCTCTATGCGCCGCAGGGGCGGCATCTGCCGGATGCGCGGATAAGGCTGATGGCCAAGATCGCCGCCCGGGCGGAGTGAGATGCGAATCGCTGGTATGATGGGGGCGGCGCGCGTGACGGTGCCGACGGTATTGGCACGCAGAGCCGCAGAGAACGCAGAGGGAGCTTTTTCGCTCTCCCATCTGCCTAAAAATCAGTGTCATCCCGGCACTTGTTGCCGGGACCCATTGGCGGCTGCGGCAAGTGGCGATGCGAGTGGGTCCCGGGGACAAGCCCCGGGATGACACCTTTGGGTTTGGCGAGGGAAGAGCGTATTCGCTGTCGCTTCGCTCGCAATGACGAACTTGTAATCGAGAAACGAGACCATGACCAAAGCCGTTACGCCGCCGCCGATCGAGCCCGAGCATGAAGTCAATCTGCGCGAGGCGCTGGAGGAGCGGTATCTCGCTTACGCGCTGTCGACGATCATGCATCGGGCGTTGCCGGATGTGCGCGACGGGCTGAAGCCGGTGCATCGCCGGGTGCTGTTCGCGATGCAGCAGCTGAAGCTCGATCCGGGCTCGGGCTTCAAGAAGTCGGCGCGGGTGGTGGGCGATGTCATCGGCCGCTATCACCCGCATGGCGACCAGTCGGTCTATGACGCGCTGGTGCGGCTGGCGCAGGATTTTTCGGTGCGCTATCCGCTGGTCGACGGGCAGGGCAATTTCGGCAATGTCGACGGCGATAATGCGGCCGCCATGCGCTACACCGAGGCGCGGCTGACGGCGGTGGCCGGGCTGCTGCTGGCCGGGCTCGACGAGGACACGGTCGATTTCCGCGAAACCTATGACGGCGAGGACAAGGAGCCGATCGTGCTGCCGGGGGCCTTTCCGCAACTGCTCGCCAATGGCGCGTCGGGGATCGCGGTCGGCATGGCGACCAGCATTCCGCCGCATAACGCGGCCGAGCTCTGCGACGCGGCGCTGCATCTGATCAAGTATCCCAATGCGCGGACGGCCAAGCTCACCGAGTTCGTCAAAGGCCCGGACTTTCCGACCGGCGGCATCATTGTCGAGACGCGCGCGGCCATCCAGGAAGCCTATGAAACCGGGCGCGGCGGGTTTCGCGTGCGGGCGCGGTGGGAGAAGGAGGAACTGCCGCGCGGCGGCTATCAGATCGTCGTCACCGAAATTCCCTATCAGGTGCAGAAGTCGAAGCTGGTCGAGAAGCTGGCCGAACTCCTGCAGGCGCGCAAGCTGCCGCTGCTCGAAGATGTGCGCGACGAAAGCGCCGAGGAAATCCGCCTCGTGCTGGTGCCGAAATCGCGCATGGTCGACGAAACGCATCTGATGGAGTCGCTGTTCCGCACGACCGAACTCGAAAACCGTTTTCCGCTCAACCTCAACGTGCTGTCGGCCGGCCAGGTGCCGGGCGTGATGAATTTGCGCGAGGCGCTCCGGGCCTGGCTCGAACATCGGAAGGAAGTGCTGGTCCGGCGCTCGAATTTCCGCCTCGACAAGATCGCGCGGCGGCTGGAAGTGCTGGAAGGCTATCTGGTCGCCTATCTCAATCTCGACGAGGTGATCCGCATCATCCGCGAGGAGGACGAGCCGAAGCCGAAGCTGATGAAACGCTTCAAGCTCAGCGACAACCAGGCCGAAGCCATTCTCAACATGCGGCTGCGGTCCTTGCGCAAGCTCGAGGAAATGGAGATCCGCGGCGAGCACAAGAAGCTCTCGGACGAGCAGAAGGCGCTGAAGGCGCTGGTCCGGTCGGATGCCAAACAATGGGAACGGGTGGCCGAGGAGATCCGGGAGGTGCGGACGACCTTCGGTCCGAAGACCGATCTGGGCAAGCGCCGGACGACATTCGCCGATGCGCCCCAGGTCGATTTCGTGCCGGTCGAGGCGATGATCGAGAAGGAACCGATCACGGTGGTCTGCTCGAAGAAGGGCTGGATCCGCTCGATGAAGGGGCATCTCGGACCCGATACCGAGATCAAGTACAAGGAAGGCGACGGGCCGCGCTTCACGCTGCATGCGGAGACGACCGACAAGATCCTGCTGTTTGCGACCGACGGGCGCTTCTACACGCTGGAGGCGACCAAGTTGCCGGGCGGGCGCGGGCACGGCGAACCGGTGCGGCTGATGATCGATCTCGACGAGAGCCGCGAGGTGGTGGCCTTGTTCGTGCACCAGCCGGGGCGCAAGCTGATCGTCGCCTCGCATCAGGGCAACGGCTTCGTGGTGCCGGAGGACGAGGTGGTGGCGATGCGGCGCGCCGGCAAGCAGGTGCTGAATGTCGGCGGCAGCGACGAGGCGGTGGCCTGTGCGGTGGTGCAGGGCGACCATGTGGCCGTGATCGGCGAGAACCGCAAGCTGCTGCTGTTCCCGCTCGGCGAACTGCCGGAGATGACGCGCGGCAAGGGCGTGCGGCTGCAGCGCTATGCCGATGGCGGGCTCGGCGACGTCAAGACCTTCACCCTCAAGCAGGGGCTGGTCGCGCATGACCGTTCCGACCGGGCGCGGACCTTCGAGGGGCTGAAGGACTGGCTCGGTTCCCGCGCCCAGGCCGGGCGATTGCCGCCCAAGGGCTTTCCCGTGGGGCACCGCTTCGGCGGCGGTTTCGGGGCGGCGTGAGGGGAACGTCCCGCGTTCCGCCATCGCGTGCCGGAGGCGGCGCCATGACGGATGCGGATCTGCGGTCTATTCGATCGTGAAGGGCTGGCGGATTTCGTAGCCCCAGTAGCGGGCAAAGAGGCGGTAGTCGCCGGGGCGGACGCGCGCCGGGTCGAGTTCCAGCGCATAGGCGCCGGTCAGCGAATGCTTCGGGTCGAGAAAGCCCGAGACCGGCAGGTCGACGCAGGGCTCGTTGCCGGATTGCGACTGCACGAATTCGTTTTCGGCGTCGAGCACGATCCAGCGGAAAATCTCGCATTGCGAGTCGACGTTGAGGGGCAGGCCTTCATCGCTGTTGTTGGCGATCTTCACTTCGACATCGAGTTTAAGCGGCGCATCCGCGCGCCAGGGTTCGACCTGGACCGGGGTTGCGGTGACGACCAGCGGTTCCTCGAGCTGGACGCGGCCGGTGGCGATGAAGAAGGTGACGACGCCGACCACCGCCATGGCGACCAGGCCGATGCGCATCATGTTGCGACCGGCCGTGTCGGCGACATCGGGCTGCCGGGGCGGGGGGACTTTGGACATAGACAATCACATTCCGCTGAAGAGAAGTTTCGGGAGCCATGTCGCCAGCGCGGGGAACATGGCGATGACGCCCAGCGCGAAAAGCTGGATCAGCACGAAGGGAACCGCGCCGCGATAGATCTGCATGGTGGTGACGATATCGGGCGCGACGCCGCGCAGATAGAAGAGCGCGAAGCCGAAGGGTGGGGTCAGAAAGGAGGTCTGCAGGTTGATCGCCATCATGATGCCGAGCCAGATGGGGTCGACGCCCATCATCAGCAGGATCGGCGCGACGATGGGCACGACCACGAAGACGATCTCGATGAAATCGAGGAAGAAGCCCAGCAGGAACATCACGACCATCACGATCAGCACCGCGCCCATCGGCCCGCCCGGCATGGCGGCCAGGAATTCGCGCACCGTGTCGTCGCCGCCAAGGCCGCGGAAGACCAGGCTGAAGAGCGCCGCGCCGATCAGGATCACGAAGACCATGGAGGTGATGCGCGCGGTCGTCTGCATGACGCCGGACAGGACCTGGCCGCTCATCAGGCGGATGATGCAGGCCAGGAGGCCCAGCGCGATGGCCGCACAAAGCGCATAGGCCAGCCAGATGCCGGCCTGATCGACGGCCGAGATTTCGCTGCGCGCCGTGCGCAGGTCCATCGCCCAGGTCAGGACCAGCAGCGCCATCAGCGAGAGGGCGGCAAGGCGCGCCGGCAGACGCATGCCCTGCAGGCGGTCGCCGGCCAGCAGGATCGAGCCGATGGCGCCGACGGCGGCCGCTTCGGTCGGGGTGGCGATGCCGCCCAGGATCGAGCCCATGACCGCGACGATCAGCGCGACCGGGGGGACGAGGGCGCGCAGCGTGCGGCGGTAGAGTTCGGCCGTCGTCATGCTGTCGTCGACCGGCATGGCGGGCGAGGATTCGGGATCGAGGGCGGCGCGGACCACCTGGTAGAGGATATAGAAGCCGACCAGCATCAGGCCCGGGATCAGCGCACCGGCAAAGAGATCGCCGACCGAAAGCGTTTCCGGCGCGAAGATGCCCTGGTCGAGCTGGGCGCGCTGATAGGCGTTGGCGAGCTGGTCGCCCAGCAGCACCAGCACGATGGAGGGCGGAATGATCTGGCCGAGCGTGCCGGCCGCCGCGATCGAGCCCGAGGCCAGCGCCGGGTCGTAGCCGCGGCGCAGCATGGTGGGCAGCGCCAGCAGGCCCATGGTGACGACGGTGGCGCCGACGATGCCGGTCGAAGCCGCCAGCAGCGCGCCGACCACCGAGACCGAAATGCCGAGACCGCCGCGCAGACGGCCGAAAAGGCGGCCCATGTTTTCCAGCAGTTCCTCGGCGACACGCGAGCGCTCGAGCATGGTGCCCATGAAGACGAAGAGCGGCACGGCGATCAGCACGTCGTTGGTCATGTTGCCGTAGATGCGCTGCGGCAGGGCGGCCATGAAGCCGAAGTCGAAGACGCCGAAGGCCATGCCGATCAGGCCGAAGCCGAGCGCGATGCCGGCCAGCGTGAAGGCGACCGGAAAGCCGGTCAGCAGCGCCGCGCAGAGCGTGACGAACATCAGGATGTCGAGCGAGTCGCGAAGCTCCATCGGCGGCGCCTAGAGCAGGGGCGAGGCTTCCTCGACCGGCTTTTCGAGCCCGGCGAGAACGCGCAACGCATGAATGACGGTCGACAGGCCCTGCAGCGCCAGCAGGACGACGAAGACCAGGATGACGCTTTTCAGCAGATAGACGCCCTGGATGCCGCTGGTTTCGCGGCTGCCTTCGCGCACGCTCCAGGAACTTTCGACATAGGGGAAGGCGACATAGAAGATCAGGAAGCAGACCGGCCAGAGCAGAAAGAGCGTGCCGGCGAGATCGACCCGCGCCTTGTATTCCGGCGAGGCCGATCGATAGAAGACATCGACACGGACATGGCCGTTGTGCAGCAGCGTGTAGCCGGCCGCCAGCATGAAGAGCGTGCCGTGCATGTAGACGATCGATTCCTGCGCCCAGACCGAACCGATGCCGAAGACATAGCGCATCAGCACGACGACGAATTGCGTCAGCACCATCAGCAGCGTCAGCCATGCCACGGCGCGGCCGACGCGTTCGTTGGCGGCGTCGATCAGGCTGGCAAGGCGGGCAAGTGCGGTCATGGTTCCGATGCGCCGCTTCAGTTGCGGCGCGCCTCCATAAATCCTTCGTCGCCGATGCGCGTCCATTCCTCGGAGATCTCGAGCGCCTCGCGGAAGCTGGCATAGATCTCGGCGGTGACGGCATCGGCTTTGGCCGCGTCCTCCAGCACCTCGCGCGAGGCCTGCTTGAAGCCGGCCAGCACGTCGGCCGGGAATTTCCGCATCTGGACGCCATGCTGTTCGACCAGGGTCTTCAGCGCGCGGCCGTTGTGATGGGTGTATTCGGCCAGCGTGTAGTCGTTCTCGGCGGCGCAGGCGGCGCGCACGACGGCCTGCTGCTGTTTCGTCAGGCTTTCCCAGACCGCCAGATTGAAGCCGGCGGCCAGGCTGGAGCCCGGCTCGTGGAAGCCCGGCCAGTAGTAGAATTTGGCGATGCGGTAGAAGCCGAAGGCCATGTCGTTCCAGGGCGCGACCCATTCGGCGGCGTCGATGGTGCCGTTCTGCAGGGCCGGGAAGATGTCGGGACCGGCGAGCGTGACGGCGGCGGCGCCAAGACGGCGCATCACCTCGCCGCCGAGACCCGGCATGCGGATCTTCAGGCCCTTCAGGTCATCGAGCGAATTGATCTCGTTGCGGTACCAGCCCGAAAGCTGCACGCCGGTGTTGGCGGCCATGAAGGGCTTGATGTTGAAGCCGCTGGCGAGATTGTCCCAGAGTTCCTGCCCGCCGCCATGATAGATCCAGCCGTTGATCTCGGCCGCGGTCATGCCATAGGGCACGGCGGTGAAGAAGTTGTAGGCCGTCGACTTGCCCTGCCAGTAATACTCGGCGCCGTGATAGATGTCAGCGGCGCCGCTGGAAACGGCGTCGAAGGATTCAAGCGCCGGCACCAGCTCGTTGGCGGCGAAGACCTTGATGTCGAGCTGGCCCTCGGTCATCTCGGAAATGCGCGTCGCCAGACGTTCGGCCGAGGTGCCCAGGCCCGGATAGTTCTTCGGCCAGGTGGTGACCATTTTCAGCTGACGTGCGCCGGACGCAATGGCCGGTGCGGGCATGGACGCGGCGGCGAGGGCGGCTGTGCCGGCTCCCGCCAGAAACGAACGGCGCTTCATCGATGACTCCCGAATGACTTCCCCCTGGCGCCGCAGCGCCGAAGCGGGGCCAGTATAGGCGGGCAGGCGCAGGGCGCAACGGCTTCCGGAACAAGGAGTTAGGCGCGGGAGTTGAGGCTTTGCGGCGGCGCCATTTCGGCCCAGCCCTGCAGGCCCAGCGCCTCAAGCGGCCGGAAGCGGGTCTTGTAGGCCATCTTGCGGCTGCCCTCGACCCAGTAGCCCAGATAGACGTAGGGCAGGCCCAGCATGCGGGCGCGCTCGATGTGGTCGAGGACCATCCAGGTGCCGAGGCTGCGCGCGGTCTCGCCGGGCGCGTAGAAGCTGTAGACCATCGACAGACCGTCATCGAGCGTGTCGGTCAGGGCGGCGGCGATCAGCGGGCCCGGACCGTCCGCATCGCCGTCGGGCGGGCGGCGATACTCGACGACGCGGGTAGCGACGGTGGTGTCCTCGACCATCGCCAGATAGTCGGCCGGCGCCATGTCGGCCATGCCGCCATCGGCGTGGCGGCTGTCGAGATAGCGGCGCAGCAGGGCGAATTGCTCGTCGGTGGCGCGCGGCGCGCCGAGGCGCACCGCGAGATCGGCATTGCGGGCGATCAGGCGGCGGAAGGTGCGGCCGGGCGCGAAGCGGTCGACGATGACACGGACCGAGACGCAGGCCGTGCAATTGTCGCAGGCCGGGCGGTAGGCGATGTTCTGGCTGCGGCGGAAGCCGGCCTGGGTCAGCATGTTGTTGAGCGCGACCGGATCGTCGCCGAGGAGATGGGTGAAGACCTTCTTCTCGTAGCGGCCGGCCAGATAGGGACACGGCTGCGGCGTCGTGATGTAGAACTGCGGAAAGCGGATGCGGGATTGATCTGTCACGGGCCTGTCCGCGCCTGTTGCACCGGCGCCCGGGCGGTCACAAGCCGTAATACCAGGGCGCAAAGAAAGAATAGGCCAACCAGAGCAGGATGACGAGGGGGGCGCCGGCACGGACGAAATCGCGGAATTCGTAGTGGCCGGGGCCCATGACCAGCAGGTTGGTCTGGTAGCCCATCGGCGTCGCGAAGGAGCAGTTGGCGGCGAAGATCACCGCATAGACGAAGACCATCGGATCGACGCCGAGCTGGTTGGCGGTGCTGATGGCGATCGGCGTGAAGAGCACGGCGGTCGCGTTGTTGGTCAGCACATTGGTGGTGATGGCGGTGGCGAGGAAGAAGGCCGAGAGAATCACCGGCACGCCGTAGCCCGAAAAGAGCACGACCGAGGCCTCGGCAATGGCCTGGGCGCCGCCGGTGGCGTCGAGCGCGGCGGCGACGCCGAGCATGGCGCCAACCATCAGGAAGATACGGCGGTCGATGGCGCGGGCGGCCTGGCGGACATTGAGGACGCCCGAGGCGATGATGGCGCCGGCGCCGGCCACCGCCGCGATCTCGATCGGCAGCAGGCCGGCCAGCACGGTGGCGACCATGACGCCGAAGATCGCCAGGGCGCGGTAGCCGAGCTTCGGGTCGGGCAGTTCGGTCGCCGACCATTCGAGCAGCAGCACGTCGCGGTTGTGGCGCAGGTCCTGGATGCGGGCGCTCTTTCCCAGCACCAGCAGCACGTCGCCCGCCTCGAGACGGATGTCGTTGAGAACGGTGCGGATCATGCGGCTGCGGCGCTGCACGCCCAGCACGATGCAGCCGGTCTGGTGGCGGAAGGCGATCTGTTCGATGGTCTGGCCGATCATGCGCGAGCCCGGCGCGACGACCGCTTCGGCCAGGGTCAGCTCGCCGCCGGGGCGGGCCGGCGCGTCGCCATTGTCGTTGCCTTCGGCAAAGCGCTCCTCGAGCATGCCCTCGAAGATCTTCGAGCCCGATTTCAGCGCTTCGGTCAGCGTCTGGCGCGTGGCGGCGACGATGACGACGTCGCCGGCCTCGAGGGCGATGTCCTCGAAGGGCGGCAGGATCGGGTGTTCGCCGCGCTGGATCATGCGCACCGTCATGTCGCGCAGCGGCGGGAACAGGCCGGCGACCGCGCCGACGCCGAGCAGCGGATGGGTGGCCGTGATCTCGAGCTGGGCGATATACTGCTTGCCGCCGCCCTGACCGGCGCCACCAAGATCGAGTGCCGGCCCGGCGCGGTCGGGTACCAGGCGCGGCACCGCCAGCGTCGCATAGAGAAAGCCGATGGCGGCCAGGAACAGGCCCGGCACAACGAAGTCGAAAATGCCGATGGGCGGCAGCTTCGTCGTCAGCACGACGCCGGCCGCCAGCAGATTGGTCGAGGAGCCGATCAGCGTCGTCATGCCGCCGAGGATCGAGACGAAGCTCAGCGTCATCATCACTTTCGGCGCGCGCTGGCCGAAGCGGTGGGCCAGCGTCACCAGCACCGGGATGAACATCACCACGATCGGCGTGTTGTTGAGGAAGGCGCTGCTGACCGCGATCAGCAGGAAGGTCAGCATGATGGTGCGGGCCGGGTGGCGCGAGCCGAAATCGGCGACGAGGCGCGTCGCGCCGTCGAGCGCGCCGGTCTGGAACATGCCCTGGCCGATCACAAGCAGGGCCAGCACCGCGATCAGCGCCGGGTTGGCAAAGCCAGCCAGCAGCGTTGTGGTGCCGAGCAGGTTGCGGCCGTCGGCGCCGATCACCGGGAAGAGATAGAAGAAAACCAGCAGGATGGTGAGAATCGCCAGCGCCGAGATTTCCAGCGTCAGGCGCTCCATGCTGAACAGCACGACCGCCGTCAGCACCAGCGCATAGACGGCCCACATCTGCCAGACAAAGGGGGTCAGCGTTTCCATGCGCGCATCAGACTCGCGGGTTCATGCTGCGTGACGACGGCTAGACGGAACGACGAACGAAGACGGTGCCGCAGAGATAATCATGCAGGCAGCGGCGGCGTGTATTGAAGAGCGGTACCAGCAGGACCAGGACCGTGCCGACGGTCACCGTGACATAGAAGAGCAGGGTCTGCAGCGCGCCCTGCAGATAGCCGGGACGGCGGCCGTCCCAGGTGCGCAGTTCGATGCCCTGCCAGCGCATGCCCGGCGTCGCCGAATGACGGCTGCCCAGGCTCAGCGTGAAATAGGCCAGCGCGATCAGCGGCGTCAGCGCAGCGCCCGGCCAGAGCAGGCCGAAGGTCAGGATGCCGAGTATGCCGAAAAGGATATTGGCGGCGGCCAACAGGACCAGGATCACCAGAAGATCGGCCAGAAAGGCCATGCAGCGGGCCGCGATGATGCCGTCAAAAGCACCGGCCGGCCAGCGCGCTTCTTCGGCGGCAGGGAAAGGGACGCGCGCTATCTGATTGTTTTCGCTCATTCTTCCCCTTGGCGCCGCTTGGCCCGGCCGACGATCCGAGAGGTGAGACTTAAGACCAGAACGGGGCCAAGGCAAGGCCCGGCCACCAAGATGTCAGGGGCTGAAGCCGGGCGGGGTGACCGAGGCCTCGCGCAGCAGCACGATCGAGAGGCGGCGGTTGGCGGCCATGTAGGGGTCTTCGGGGAAGAGCGGGTCGGAATCGGCCTTGCCGACGACCTGGTAGATGCGGTCGCTCGAAAGGCCGGCTTTCTCGACGATGCGGCGCGTCGCGTTGGCACGGTCGGCGGTCAGTTCCCAGTTGCCGTAGCCGGCAGCGGCGCTGACCGGATTGGCGTCGGTATGTCCGGAAATGCTGACGCGGTTGGGTAGCTTGATCAGGATCTTTGCGACTTCCTCGATCAGGGTGCGGGTGCGTTCATAGGGCTCGGCGATGTTGGCGGGGAACATCGAGCGGCCGTCCTGGTCGACGATCTGGATGCGCAGGCCTTCCGGCGTCTCGTCGACGATGACGTTGCGCGAGAGCTGGGCGAGGTCGGGGTTCTCGCGCATGGCCTGGCGGATGCTTTCGGCGGCGCTGCGGAAATTCCTTTCGTCGCGTGCCGATTTCTCCTTCAGCAGACGGTCGACCTGGGCGGCGGCGGCGCGTTCCTCGGCGGTGTCCGGGCTCTTGGGCTGGGCCGGTGTCGAGACAGTCATCACGACTTGCGGCTTGGTGCCGGGCATACGGGCACCGGTCTCGTCGAAAGCGGTGCCGCCCATGATACCGCCGGCGCCACTGGTCGAGCGGCTGACATTGGCGGGGGCGAAATAGTCGGCGAGGCCCTGTTTCTGTTCGGGCGTCGTCATGCTGATCAGCCACATCAGCAGGAAGAAAGCCATCATCGCGGTCACGAAGTCGGCATAGGCGATCTTCCAGGCGCCGCCATGATGGCCATGGACGACCTTCTTGACCTTTTTCAGGATGATGGGCTGTTCGTTCTTCGCGGTCATTGCCGGAACTCCTGCCGGCGTCAGCCGGCGCCGCCGGGGGCCAGCGCCGCGGTCGACTGCTCGACCTCAACGAAGGTGGGACGTACTTCCGACATCAGCGCCTTGCGCGCGAATTCGATCGAGACCGCGGGAGCGTAGCCAGCCATATGAGCGAGCAAGCCGGCCTTCATCGAGAGATAGTATTTCGCTTCGGCCTCGTAGGTGTTGCGCAGCGACTGCGCCATCGGGCCGAAGAAGCCGTAGGCGACGAAGACGCCGAGGAAGGTGCCGACAAGGGCGCCGCCGATCAGGCCGCCCAGTATCTCGGGCGGCTGGTCGATCGAGCCCATTGTCTTGATGACGCCGAGCACCGCGGCGACGATGCCGAGTGCCGGCGTGCCGTCGGCCAGAGCCTGCATGGCCGAGACGATGCGTTCGCGTTCCTGATGATGAGTTTCGAGTTCCTCGTCCATCAGCGATTCGAGCTCATGGGCATTCTCGGTGCCGAGCGTTATCATGCGCAGGTAGTCGCACATGAATTCGACCGAATGCTTGTCGGCGGCGAAGGTCGGAAACTGGGCGAAGATCGAGGACTCGGCGGGGTTTTCGACATGCGCTTCGAGGGCCAGGTTGCCCTTGCTCTTGGCAAGCTTGAAGAGCGTGTATTGCAGGCCGAGAAGTTCGAGAAAGGCCGCCTTGTCGTAGCGCGGGCCCTTCATCAGCGAACCAAGAACACCGCCGGTGGCTTTCAGCACCGAAGGCGGATTTGCAATGAAGTAAGCGCCGAGCGCCGCCCCCAGAATGATGACGGCTTCAAAAGGCTGCCAGAGCACTTCGAGGTGCCCGCCCATTGCGGCGTAGCCACCGAAGACACTCAACAGAACCACCACGATGCCGACAATCAGCCGCATTTGCCCAAGCACTTTCTTGCACGTTAACGCCCCGCAGACCTGCCGGGATGCAGGCCAGCCCCGCCTTGGCGCTCATTCTTGCGGCCGGGGCCTTAACAGCCGGTTTAACCAAAGGGATTTGCGCGGAAATTCGGGCGTTTTGCGGGACCTCACGGTTGCATGCGACGATCGGTATGGCTTAAACCGGGCTTGGGTCCGGCCGCAGGTAACGTTTCGGTGACGAAGGATGCGCCGGCGGACTGAGGAGAAAGCGCGCAATGACTGAGGGCGGGACGACGAAACCGGCGGCGGGGGTCCATGATGCGCGCCGGTTTCGTAGCGCGCTGGGCTGGTTCACGACCGGTGTGGCCGTGGTGACGACCCGCGTTCCCGGCGGCGAAGCGATCGGAATCACCGTCAACTCCTTTTCGTCAGTCTCGCTCGACCCGCCGCTGGTGCTGTGGTGCCTCGACAAGAAGTCGGACACGCTGGCGGCCTTCGAGGCGGCAAGCCATTTCACAGTCAATGTGCTTCGCGAAGACCATCGGGAAATCTCATCGCGACTGTCGCGCAAGGGCGATCACAGCCTTGCCGGGCTCGCTGTGATCGAACGCGAAAACGGATGTCCGGCACTGCTCGAGGCGCTGGCCCATTTCGAGTGCGAGATCGAGGCGCGGCACGATGCCGGCGATCACGTGATCATGATCGGACGCGTACTGGCTTTCGACTGTGCGGAAGATGGTCGGCCGCTGCTCTATCATCGCGGCGGCTACCAGATGCTGCCGCCGCTCTGACAGCGACATTTGCTACGCGGGCTGGTCCTTGCGGTCGCGAGCGTCCAGCTTCGACAGGTTGTCGCGCATGCGCTCCAGGCAGTTCAGCATCGTCAGATAGTCCTTCCGTGCGACGCCTTCGATCGCCGTGCCGTGAATGGCGGCGTAGTGATTTTCGCCGACATGCTTGTTGGCGTGGAGCAGCGGCGTAAGGAAGATACACTTGGCACGACCGTCTGTCGGATGGGTGCGACGCTCAACAAGGCCCATTGCTTCGAGTTCGGCGACATAGATGCCGACGGAGACCTTGTGAATGCTCAGTGCATTGGCCAGTTCGGTCTGGGTCTGGCCGTCACTCCGCAGCAGTTCTATGACCATGCGCGTCTGGTTGCGCGTCAGGCCGGTGCGGCGATCGTAAATCGCCGCCAGAAGCGTCCCGAGATCCTGAATGACGTCGAGAAAGTACTGGGGCGAGAGCGAGGGATCGACTGATGGTTCCCGATCCGGCGCAATATCGATTCTTGCCCGCGACATGACTGGCTGTCCCCTCGATCATCCATGCCGTATCACCGGCCGATACCTGCATATTGAAGGCAGTGCGGCGGCGAAGCCACGGAATTTACACCGAGCCAAAAAAATGATGCCATGCCGCGCTTGATCGCTTGACGGCTTGGCTCGGCGGTGATTTCGTAAATCCAGTTTACTAAAATGCGCCGCGGGGGTCACGCCAATTCGCAGGTGACCGGGACGGCCGCAGCAGGTTGCGTGCCTGTCCAGTCGGGAGGAGTTGAATAATGCCTGAGGATTTGCCCGCAAATGATGCGGCAACGGTCGACGGTAGTGAAGAAGCGCTGACAGGCGCTGCCGAAATCATTGCCGAATCCGGCGGTGCGGAAGCCTGGTATTCACTGGCATCGCTACTCGACAAGGGCGGCCCGATCGTCGCTATTCTGCTGGTGCTTTCCGTTATTTCCGCAGCGGTCATCCTGCTCAAGATATTCCAGTTCTGGTCGGCTGGACTTTCGCGACGCAGCTTTGTCGATCCGGCGGTCGATCGGATCGAGGCCGGCGATGCGGCAGGCGCTTTGGACATCCTGCGCAAGCACAGGACGCCGCTGGCCCGAGCGATGGCCGCTGGCGTCCGCGCCAAGGTGCGGGGCGATTTGCGCGACGAGGATGTGGCGGCCGAGATTGCCCGTGTCGGCGCCATGGAACTCGGTGCGTTGCAGCGCTATCTGCGCTGGCTGGAGGTGATCGGCAATATCTCGCCGCTGCTCGGGCTGCTCGGCACCGTGATCGGCATGATCCAGGCGTTTCAGCGGCTTGAGGAAGCTGGCACACAGGTCGATCCGGCACTGCTGTCCGGCGGCATCTGGGTGGCGCTGCTGACAACCGCGGTTGGTCTCATCGTCGCGCTGCCTGCCATCACCGCGCTCAATCTGCTCGAAGGCAAGATCGATCAGGTCCGGTTGTCGATGCGCGATGCTTCGGCCCGAGTGATTGCAGCGCTGCATGCGCGTCCGAGCGCAGCAAGAGCCGCGAAGTAAGGCGAACGGGGAGCCCACGCTCATGTTCGACGAACCGGTACGCCGACGAAACATGGCCAGCCTGACACCTTTGATCGATGTGGTGTTTCTGCTGCTGATCTTTTTCATGCTGACGACGTCGTTCCTCAAGACGCAGTCGCTGTCCGTGGTGACACCTGCACCGAATGCGGAGGAGTTGCCGACGGACGCGCGCGTCGTCGAAATCTGGCTGATGGGCGACGGGACCTTGCGGGTCGACGGTACCACGGTGGCGCGGGCGGGGCTTGTGGAGGCCGTCAAGGCCGGAATCGGCGGACGCAAGGACATGACCGTGACGATCCTTGCCGAAAGCGGTTCGCGAACGCAGGCTTTCGTCGCCGCCATCGAGGCGGCACGTCGGGCCGGCGCGCGCGATGTCGGCACGGCGCGGGTGGAGAAGATCGCCCCATGATCGAGTTCGACCAGGACCCGCCGCGCCGCCAGTTCGAGACACTGATCCCGCTGATCAATGTCGTGTTTCTGCTGCTGATCTTCTTTCTGCTGGCGGGAACCATGACGCCTGCGGACAATGTGGCGGTAAAGTTGCCGGTCGGAGCTCTTGACGACACGGAGCGCGAGATGCCGGCCATGCTGCTGGTCGAGGCGGATGGCTTCGTCTGGATCGGCGAGCGCCCTATTGATGCGAAGATCGCCGAAGAGCCGCTCAAGGCGTATCTCGCTGACAAGGGGCTGGAGCGCGTTGCCATCAAAGCCGATGCGGAAGCTCCGGCCGAAGCCCTGCTGTTGTTGATGGAAACGCTGCGCAAGGTGGGCGTTCAGCAAGTGACGATCGTGACAGAGAGGGGCCCGTAGCGGTGGCGGCGGTGGCGCAAAATGGCATGGTGGCTGCCATGGAAGGGCGCCGCTTCGAACTCCGGACGTTCATCATCGTGTCGATCGTCCTGCACGTGCTTCTTTTCCTGGCAATGCTTCTGACCATTGGCGGCATATTCGGTGGTCCGGGACCCGGCGGCGGCGATTCCGTGACCTTCCAGCTTTCGGCCGGCGCCGCCAACGACCGATACGCGGCACCTCCGGAACCTGTTGCCGAGCCTGAAATCCCGAAGCCCGAGCCGGTGGCCGTGCCGAAGCCCAAACCCGAGGCGCCACCCCGGCGGTCCGAGGAGACGCCGCCGCCCGAAGAAGAAGTCGAGGAGGCTGAAGATGTCGTCGACGCGGCGCAGGCCGGCGGCGGGGTCGATGCCGGACAGGCACTTGGTGCGGGTGGCGATGCGTCCGAAACCGTGCTCAATCGCCAGGGAGATTCACTGTCAGCTGGGCAGATCCGCTCCCAGGTTGTCGGCAAGACGTTTCATCTCGAGATGGGTCGTCTCGACCAGCAAGGCACCAATCGCCTTTTCAACACCGTGATCAAGCTCAACGCAGACGGGACGACCGATCTGACGCTGACCCAGTATTTCCACCGGATGTATCACTCCCAGGGATCCGGGACGCGCAGCCGCAGCGGGAAGGGGAGATGGTGGATCGAAGGAAACCGCTGGTGCCACAGTTCGCCCGAGATTCAATACGGTACCAGCGACTGCTATGACATGACGCTTGAGGGCAATATCGTCCGACTCTACTTTGCCACGTGCACCGGCAAATCCTCGCAGCTTTGCCGAAGCGGCCGTATCGCCGCCGAAGGCGAAATACGGTAGTGCCTTCAATCCTCGTCGCCGGGACTTTCCGACGGTCTTTGCGCGACGTGGCTTCAACCTGCTAGACAGACCCTATCGCAAATCCGAAGAGGGTCAATTCCATGGGCAAAGTCGCATTTCTCGGGCTGGGGGTCATGGGATACCCGATGGCCGGACATCTCCGGAAGGCCGGACACGATGTCACCGTCTACAACCGGACGGCCGCGAAAGCGACACGCTGGGTCACGGAACATGGCGGCACGAGCGCGACGACGCCGAAGGAAGCCGCCAGCGGAGCCAAAATCGTTTTCGCCTGTGTCGGCAATGATGACGATTTGCGGCAGGTCACGTGCGGAGCTGACGGTGCTTTCGAGGGGATGGTGCGGGGAAGCGCTTTCGTCGATCACACGACCGCGTCGGCGACGATCGCGCGTGAGCTTCATGCTGTTGCCGCCGGGCGGGGCATCGGATTTGTCGATGCGCCGGTCTCGGGCGGACAGGCCGGCGCCGAAAATGGCGCGCTGACCATCATGGCAGGCGGGGAGGAGGCGGTCTTTGCCGAAGTCTCGCCCGTGATCGCCGCCTATGCGCGCATGGCGCGGCTGATGGGACCGGCAGGTGCCGGGCAGTTGACCAAGATGGTCAACCAGATCTGCATTGCGGGGCTCGTCGAAGCCTTGTCCGAAGGTATCCACTTCGCAGGGAAGGCCGGGCTCGATCCGGCGGCCGTCATCGAAGTGATTTCCAAAGGGGCGGCGCAGAGCTGGCAGATGGAGAACCGCTACAAGACCATGATCGATGGCAAGTTCGATCACGGGTTTGCGGTCGATTGGATGCGCAAGGATCTCGCAATCTGTCTCGACGAAGCGCGCCGGAACGGCGCCCATCTGCCGGTGACGGCGACAGTCGATCAGTTCTATTCGGAGGTGCAGGCGATGGGCGGCAATCGCTGGGACACGTCGAGTCTGATCGCGCGCCTGGAGCGGACATGAGCAGCAGCGCACGCGAATTGCGGTTTTCGTCCGTCGCGGACGTTATCGCCCGGCTCGATCCGTCGTATCCGGTGTTCTGTGTTTTTCCTGACATATTGCGCGCGCGTGCCCGGACCTTTGTCGAGCAGTTTCCGGGCACGGTCCTCTATGCGGTCAAATGCAATCCGCATCCCTATGTGCTGAAGGCCCTGTGGGAGGGTGGGATACGGCATTTCGATACAGCGTCCATCTTCGAGATCGCAAAGGTGACCGAGCAGTTGCCCGAGGCGAACTGCTATTTCAATCATCCGGTCAAGGGCCGAGGGGCACTCGAAGCGGCGGCCGATGTCTATGGTCTCAAGGACTATGTTGTCGATGCGGCCAGCGAGCTCGACAAGGTAACGGAGATCGCAGGCACCGACATCACGATCGAAGTCCGGATCGCGACACCGAAAGGAAGCGCCGTCTACGACCTGTCATCGAAGTTCGGCGCCGCGCCCGACGATGCGGTTGCGCTGCTCAAGGAAGCGGCGCGGCGCGGCTGCCGGACGGCACTGGCCTTTCATGTCGGCAGCCAATGTCTCGATCCGGATGCCTATCGGATTGCGATGGAGATGTCGGCTTCGGTTGCCTCGCGTGCCGGCGTCAGGCTTGAATATCTCGATGTCGGCGGCGGGTTCCCGGCGATCTACGAGGCGGGTACGCCGCCCCTTGCAGTCTATTTCGACGTCATTCGTCAAGCGAATGAAAGACTCGGATTCGATGTCCCGCTTTTCGCCGAACCAGGACGGTCGCTGGTGGCCGACGGATGTTCGGTGCTGACACAGGTTCATCTTCGGAAGGGGGACAGCCTCTATATCAATGACGGCATCTATGGCTGTCTTTCGGAAATCCGCGACGGCGATCTCGATCCGCCGGTCCGGGCGATCTCGAAGTCCGGTCCGGTCGGAGGGACCATGCGGCCATTCCGGTTGTTCGGACCGACCTGCGACAGTCTCGATGTCCTGAAGCAACCCTTCGATCTTCCGGATGAAATCGGTGAGGGCGACTGGATCGAGTTCGGTCTGATGGGGGCCTATTCGATCGGGATGCAGACGGGTTTCAATGGTTTCGTCACCGATACGATCGTCCGTATCGACGGCATGCGAGAGGATTTCGAATTTTAACCATTTTTCAATCATCCGTTCACGGATCGTTCCCGAATTAGGGTTGACTTTGATGTTAACGACGATAACATGTCAAATATTGAGACAAACGAAGAACATGGCGACGGGGCGGAGGCATGCGGGCGCGACTTCGCGGACAGAAGACGACCTATCATCACGGCGATCTGAAACGCGGATTAATGGATGCGGCGATCACCCTGATCGACATCCGCGGACGCCAGGCCCTGACATTGCGCGAAGCTGCACGCCGCGCCGGCGTATCGGAGGCCGCGCCCTATCGCCACTTTGTCAATCTCGACGATCTATTGGGGGCCGTTGCGCTTGAAGGCTACGAGATGTTGATCGGCGATCTGGAGACGGCGGCCAGCCCGAAGACCCTGCGCGACGCCTATCTTGCTTTCGCCGAAGATTTTCCGGGACGGTATGAGTTGATGTTCGGGCCGCTGAACGACCGCAAGGCGGCGGCCAAGCGGCGCAAGCTGGTCGAGGAAGTGGCCGACCTGATCGAGGAAGCAGGGGGACTTGCGTCCTTGCACGGCACCGCATCGCTGCGGCTGGCCGGTCTCGGCTAGCGGGTTGCCAGAGACCTTGCCACGTCAAGCGCGAAATAGGTCAAGACGCCATCGGCACCAGCGCGTTTGAAGGCCAACAGACTTTCAAGAATGATGCGATCGCGATCGAACCAGCCGCGCTCGATTGCGCCGGCGATCATCGAATATTCTCCCGATACCTGATAGGCAAAGGTCGGCATTCCGAACTCGGCCTTCACGCGGGAGACGATGTCGAGATAAGGCAATCCCGGCTTCACCATCACCATGTCGGCGCCTTCGGCGATATCGAGCGCCACTTCACGAAGTGCCTCATCGCCGTTGGCGGGGTCCATCTGGTAGGTGCGCTTGTCGCCTTTCAATGCGCCCGAGGAACCGATGGCATCGCGGAAAGGCCCATAGAAGGCCGACGCGTATTTTGCTGCATAGGACATGATCTGCGTGTCGGTGCGTCCGGCCGCTTCAAGCGCCGAGCGAATGGCGCCGACGCGGCCATCCATCATGTCGGACGGCGCAATGATGTCGCAGCCGGCCTCGACCTGGACGAGCGCCTGCTGCACCAGCATTTCCAGCGTTTCATCGTTGAGGATGATGTCGTCCTTCATCAGCCCGTCGTGCCCATGGCTGGTATAGGGATCGAGTGCGACGTCGCAGAGAATGCCGATATTCGGTACCTCGGCCTTGATGGCCCGCGTTGCGCGACAAACGAGATTGTCCGGATCGATCGCGCGCGAACCGGAAGCGTCGCGCTTGTCCTGTGCGGTATAGGGAAAGAGCGCGACGACTGGAATGCCCAGCGTAGCCGCTTCGGTTGCCGCTCGCACCGCCTCGTCAACCGACAGCCGGGCGACTCCCGGCATCGTTGCGACCGGTTCCTTCACGCGCTCGCCGTCGGTCAGAAAGATGGGCCAAAGAAGATCGTTCACCGAAAGCGCATTTTCGGCGATGAGGCGTCGCGACCAGTCGGTCTTGCGGTTGCGCCGCATGCGAATGGCAGGAAAGACGGGTACAGGGCTCTTCGGGTCGGTCATGCGTCACTCATAACGCCAAGGGACGCGTTGCGCAATCTGGTGTTACGCTGCGGCAAGCCGTTGCTTCGTTGACAGGGTTGGAGGGTATGACTATCACCGCTTCGACGCCTTTCGAGGCCGTTCGGGAGGAGCAAATATGCGGTTCGAGCTGACTGAAGAGCAGCAGGCATTTCAGGACGTGGCCCGGCAGTTCGCGGCCGACGAACTCGCCCCCTTTGCCGCCGAATGGGACCGCGATGCGTTCTTTCCTGTCGCGACCTTGCGCAAGGCAGCGGCCTTGGGGTTCGCCGGGATCTATGTGCGCGAGGATGTCGGCGGTTCGGCCCTGACGCGGCTCGATGCCGCGCTGATTTTCGAGGCCCTCTCTGAAGGCTGTACGTCTACGGCCGCTTTCCTTTCGATCCACAACATGGCGTCGTGGATGATCGATACGTTCGGCACAGACGCACAACGGCAGCACTGGCTGCCGCGACTGACACCGATGGAACTGATTGCCAGCTATTGCCTCACCGAGCCGTCATCGGGTTCGGATGCCGCGTCGCTGAAGACGAAGGCGGTGCGTGATGGCGAGCATTATGTCCTGAACGGGTCCAAGGCATTCATTTCCGGGGCCGGCACGTCCGATATCTATGTCTGCATGGTGCGTACCGGCGACGCGGGGCCGAAGGGCGTTTCCTGTCTTGTCGTCGAGAAGGGGATGCCGGGTCTGTCGTTCGGTGCAACCGAACGGAAAATGGGCTGGAACAGTCAGCCGACGGCGCAGGTCATATTCGAGGATGTACGCGTGCCGATCGCCAACCGGATCGGCGGCGAAGGGGAAGGCTTCAAGATCGCCATGATGGGGCTTGATGGCGGACGCCTCAATATCGGCGCCTGCTCGCTTGGGACGGCGCGGGCCGCGCTTTCGCGCGCGAAGGCCTATCTCGGCGAGCGCGAACAGTTCGGCAAGAAGCTGTCGCAGTTCCAGGCATTGCAGTTCAAACTTGCCGACATGGCGACCGAACTCGAGGCCGCACGACTGATGATCATGCAGGCGGCGACCAAAGTGGATGCCAAAACGCCGGACGCAACGATGCATGCAGCGATGGCCAAGCGCTTTGCAACCGATGTCGGCTTCAATGTCGTCAATGAAGCGCTGCAGATTCACGGCGGCTATGGCTATCTGAAGGATTTTCCGCTTGAGAGGCATCTGCGCGACGTGCGCGTGCATCAGATTCTCGAGGGGACCAACGAGATCATGCGCGTCATCATTGCGCGCGAGCTCTTGAAGGACTGAGGCATGGGCGAGGAATCCGAAGTCCTGTTCGAACGGCGCGGCGTTGCCGGTATCATCACGCTGAACAGGCCCAGAGCGCTCAACGCGCTGACACTCGGCATGGTGCGGGCCATTCACCCGCAATTGATTGCCTGGGCCGACGATCCCAAAATTCATTGTGTCGTTATCGAATCTGCCGGCGAGAAGGCGTTCTGCGCCGGGGGCGACATCCGGGCGCTGTATGACTGGGGGCAGGCGGGCGATCCGGCCGCCCTCGATTTCTGGCGCGAGGAATACAGGCTCAACTGCTATATCAAGCGCTACAAGAAGCCCTATATCGCCCTGATGGACGGGATCAACATGGGCGGTGGTGTCGGTGTTTCGGTTCATGGTTCGCATCGCGTCGCGACCGAGAACCTGACGTTTGCCATGCCCGAAACCGGCATCGGCCTCTTTCCCGATGTCGGCGGCACGTATTTTCTGCCGCGCTGTCCGGGCGCGACCGGGATGTATCTCGGACTGACCGGTACGCGATTGAAGGCGGCCGATGCGATCTATGCCGGCATTGCGGATGCCTATGTGCCGTCGGTGCGGCTTGATGTGCTGAAAGACCGCCTTGCCGGCGGAACCGATCCGCGGGTCGCGCTCCGGGAGGTTGCCGAGGAAGAGGGGGCGCCGCCGCTGGCGCCGATGCAGGATGAAATCGGCGCACATTTTTCGAGAGACTCCGTCGCGGAAATTCTTGCCTCGCTGCGGGCCGAAGGCAGCGCCTGGGCAATGAAGACCGCCGACACGATCGAGAGCAAATCGCCGACGAGCACACTGATTGCTTTCCGGCAGATCCGTGCGGGTGCGGATCTCGATTTCGAGGATTGCATGAAGCTCGAGTTCCGGCTGATTTCGCGCTTCGTTGCAGGCCATGACTTCTATGAGGGCGTGCGCGCGGTGGTGATCGACAAGGATCAGAGTCCGAATTGGCGCCCGGCGCATCTCGCCGACATGAAGCCGAGCGAAGTCGATCATTATTTCGCGCCGCTGGGCGCCGACGAATTGACGCTGCCTTGAGAGGCATTGAAGGAGGACGCGATGGCGACGATCGGTTTTATCGGGCTCGGGAATATGGGCGGTCCGATGGCACGGAACCTCGTCAAGGCCGGACATCAGCTCAAGGCGTTCGACCTCAGCGAGAAAGCGGTGGCCGGGCTGGTCGAGGCCGGCGCGATGCGGGCGGCGACTGCGCGCGATGCGGCGCGGGGCGTCGAATTCGTCGTGACGATGCTCCCCGCTGGAGACCATGTTCGCTCGGTCTATCTCGGCGAGGGCGGGCTGATTGCGGCCGCCGACAAGGGCACGCTTTTCATCGATTCCTCGACCATCGATGTGCCGTCGGCGCGTGAGACGATTGCAGCGGCCGAAGCGGCCGGCATGGACATGGTCGACGCGCCTGTATCGGGCGGCGTCGGGGGTGCCGAGGCGGGGACGCTGACCTTCATGGTGGGCGGGACGCCAGATGCTTTCGCCCGGGCCAGGCCGCTTCTCGAGAAGATGGGCAAGAATATCTTTCACGCCGGTGCAGCCGGTAACGGGCAGGTGGCCAAGGTCTGCAACAACATGATCCTCGGTATTTCGATGATCGGCGTGTCGGAAGCCTTTGTGCTGGGCGAGAAGCTCGGGCTTGATGCGCAAACCCTGTTCGACATTTCGTCGACGGCTTCGGGCCAGTGCTGGTCGATGACGTCCTATTGCCCGGTCCCCGGACCGGTGCCGACATCGCCGGCCAATCGCGGTTATGCGCCGGGGTTCACGGCTGCAATGATGCTGAAGGATCTGAGACTGGCGCAGGATGCATCGAGGACGGCGCGGACGCCGACGCCGCTCGGCGCGCAGGCCGCGCAGCTCTATGCGCTAATGGAAGCAGCGGGTGAGGAAAACCTCGATTTTTCAGGCGTGATCAAGCTGATCCGCGGTGAAATATAACCTTAATCATATTTCTTCCGGGCGCGCACGCGTCCCGGCCGGTTTAAGCCCCCGTTAGGATCGTGGCGAATATGGTGGGTCAGGGCGCGCCAGAAGGTGTTGCTCTGATGCTGTTTCGCGCGAGTTCAAGGGCCAAACCCATGGGTATGACCAACATCAAGACGACCGACGCCACTGTGAATCAGGAAGATTCAGGTCGGAAAGCCGCCTATCTCGAGGCGCTCACCTATGTCGAGCGCCTGCACCGCCGGCTTCTCGATGTGATCAAGGACGAACTCGACCGCATTCACGTCTCCGAGATCAACAGCGTGCAGGCGCTGCTGCTGTTCAATATCGGCGATGCCGAGATGACCGCCGGCGAACTCAGGACGCGGGGTCACTATCTCGGCTCCAATGTTTCCTACAATCTCAAGAAGCTTGTCGAAGCCGGCTATATTCATCATCAGCGTTCGCGCTCGGACCGGCGATCGGTTCGCGTCAAGCTGACCGACAAGGGCAGGGCCATCTGCGCGGCTATCGACGATGTCTACAAGAAGCATTGTGCGATGATCGTCGATGTCGGCGACATCACGCCCGAGGAGCTGCGGCAGGTCAACGCGACGCTGTTCAAGCTCGAACGCTTCTGGACAGATCAGATCCGCTATCGTCTCTGAATTTTCCTGTCTGTGCCGGCCTTATTCCGGTTGCCGCTTCCGTTTCGGCGGCAGCGGGATGAAGCCGCTCGTGCGCGCCACGTAATCGTCATAGCCAGGGCGGGTCTTGCGGAGGCCACGTTCCAGCAGGGCCTTGCCAGAGACGCTGATCAAGAACCAGGTCATCAGCGCCGGGCCAAGCGCCGTCCACCAGAGCGCCGGTGCGGCGAAGGCGATGATGAACAGGCCCCACCAGACCAGCGCGTCACCAAAATAGTTGGGATGGCGCGTCCACGCCCACAAACCCCGGTCCATTACCTTGCCCTTATTGGCGGGGTCCGCCTTGAAGACCATCAGCTGGGCGTCGCCGATACTTTCGAAGGCGAGGCCTGTCAGCACGATCAGCGCGCCGACAAGGTCGAGCAGCGTCAGATGGGCAGGCGCCTGTGCCATGATGCCGAATTGCACCGGCAACGAGACAATCAACATGACAGCGGCCTGGAGGCCAAAAACGATGTAAAGGCTCTGCCACCAGAATCCGGGGCCGCGTCTGGCGCGCATGGCTGCGTAGCGGCGATCTTCATGTGCTTCGCCGTACCAGCGGATGAACAGATAGAGCCCGAGGCGCAAGCCCCAGAGCATCGTCAGGCCGGCGATGAGCGCGGCGCGTGCGCCGTAGCCGGGATTTGTCGCCCAGGTGACGAGTGCAATGACCGCAAAGCCGAGACCCCAGAACACATCAACGATGCCGGCATCGCGCAGGGCAAGGCTGATCGCCCAGACGGCCACCATCAAGGCCAGAATGACCCCGATGTTGAGCATGAAAGTTGCAATTTCGTCACTCATCGTCATGAGACTGGCCGATTCCGGGCCGATCGGCCACAAATCTTGAGGTTTGCTGCTACATAATCTGCAAAGAGTCCGAAAAGCCGGACATCAGTTCTGATCACTGTCCCAGAATGGTAAGGCTGGGACATGAGCTTTCCAGCCCCAAGGAGGGCAAAGCGTCTTGGTTCGCGCTCTGGTCGAGATATCTGTTCGATTTCGGTATGGTCGCCGGCTGCCGGGCTGTCTGCTGGCCGGGGTGCTGGCGATGGCGGCAGGAAGCGACGCAGTGCTGGCCGAAACCACGACGGGCTACGGCGCGGCCGAGACCCATTGGGTCGATCCGTGGCAGGCCAACAGCCAGGTTGCCCCGATGGCCGATCCCGTGACGCGGTCGGCCGCACCTGTGCTCGGCGAAGACCGGCTTTTGCCACTGACCCAGGCCATCGCCATGTATCGTGAGATTGCCGGGTGGGGTGGCTGGGAGCGCGTGCCGGCTGGCGAAAGACTCGAACTCGGTGTTCGCGATGTGCGTGTTGCGGCGGTCCGCAAACGGCTGGTTGCCGAGGGCGACATGTCGGTCTCCGATGGAGACCCCTACCTCTACGATCAATCTGTCCATGAGGGCGTGAAGCGCTACCAGATGCGCAACGGGCTCGAACCGGACGGCATTGTCGGCCGCCGCACGGTGGCGGCCATGAATGTGCCGGTTCACACGCGCATCCGCCAGCTCGAACTCAATCTCCAACGGCTTTCCGAGATCATTCCAAAACTCGAACAGCGCTATGTGTTCGTCAATATCGCCGGTCAGGAAGTGGAGGCCGTCAACAATGGTGTCGTCGAATTCCGCGAGCGGGTGATCGTTGGTACGCAAAGCCGCCAGACGCCGGAGATCACCAGTCAGGTCGCCTCGATCACCTTCAATCCATACTGGTATGTGCCCAAGTCGATCGCGATGGCCGACATGCTGCCGAAGATTCGAGCCAATCCCGATTTCCTGAAACGGCAAGGTATTCGCGTCCTGCAGGGATGGGATGCAAATATCCGCGAGCTCGATCCGCATCAGGTCGACTGGTCAAGCCCGCGCATCAACGAGGCCTACTATTTGCGGCAGGATCCAGGACCGTACAATTCTCTCGGCACGGTCAAGATCAACTTTCCGAACAATCAGGCTATTTTCCTGCACGATACGCCGACCAAGACGTTATTTGGGCGCCAGGAGAGAAACTTCAGTTCAGGTTGTGTGCGCGTCCGGAATGTGCGCGGGCTTGTTACCTGGCTGATGCAGGGCGACGATCGCGAATGGGATGCCGCACGCGTCGACCGGATGATCGAATCCCGTCAGTATCGCAATGCCTATCTGACGCAGCAGGTACCTATCTATCTCGTCTATCTGACGGCATGGGTTGCAGATGACGGCTCGGTCAATTTCCGCGACGATGTCTATGCGCGCGACGGCAGCGTCAATACGAGCGCGTTGGACAACTAGTAACAAAGACGCAGGCGGGAACGATGCGGCCAGCGAAATTCCCCTATCTTCAGCATAATGGGCTTCTGGCCTTCGCCCATCGAGGCGGTGCGGGCGCCTGGCCTGAAAACACGATGCCGGCCTTTCAGGGCGCTGTCGATCTCGGCTATCGCTATATCGAAACGGATGTTCATGCGACGCGGGACGGCGTGTTGCTCGCCTTTCACGACGATCAACTGGACCGTGTGACCGACCGGACCGGCGTGATCGCCGAGATGGACTATGCCGATGTGAAGTCGGCACGGGTCGACGGCCGAGAACCGATTCCGTTGATGGCGGAACTGCTGACGGCCTGGCCAGATATTCGAATCAATATCGACCCGAAACGCGACAATGCAGCCGAACCTCTGATCCGGCTTCTGAGGGAGGCGAAGGCGGTCGACCGAGTCTGCGTCAACTCCTTCTCGGGCCGGCGGACGGCAGCGATCCGGGAAGCGTTGGGCCCGGGCCTTTGCACCGGCATGGGGCCCATGTCGACCGCGCGGTTGCGATTCTCCAGTTGGAGCGGTCCGCTCGGCTCTCTCTGGGGCGGGTTCGGCGAGGGTTGCGCGCAGTTGCCGGTGCGGCAGCACGGAATCAGGCTGGTCGACCGGGCGCTGGTCGATCGGGCCCATGAGCTTGACCTGCAGGTGCATGTCTGGACGATCGACGATCCGTCCGAAATGCGGCGGCTGATCGATCTTGGTGTCGACGGGCTGATGACCGACGAACCTGCCATTCTGAAAGCGGTTCTCATGGAGCTTGGGCTCTGGAGCGCGTAGACCGCAGCTGTCAACATCATGTATTTTCTGCGACAATTCGCGTCTGGCCGGGCTGCGACAGGGTCCTAAGGTGTGCTAAACATGGGTTGCCGGTTCTCCAGCGGGGACGGCCCGGGTGAGGATACGGTCGATGAGCTTCTACGCCATGGATTACAAGAAAAGGCTCGCTGAGGCGCTCCGCGCCGTAAAGGACGAGGGCCGTTACCGTGTCTTCGCCGATATCGTGCGCCATCGCGGGTCGTTTCCGCGGGCGACGTTCCATACGGCCGAAGGTACCAAGGACATTGTTGTCTGGTGCTCCAACGACTATCTCGGCATGGGGCAGCACCCGGCTGTTCTCGCGGCCATGCACAAGGCGATCGACGAGGTCGGTGCGGGCTCTGGTGGCACGCGCAACATCTCCGGTACTACACATTATCATGTCGAACTCGAGCGTGAGATTGCCGATCTCCACCACAAGGAATCGGCATTGCTGTTTACGTCGGGTTACGCGGCCAACGACGCAACGCTCTCGACGCTGGCGCGTATTCTGGGCGACTGCATCATCATTTCCGACGAGATGAACCACGCCTCGATGATCGAGGGGATCCGTCGCGGTGGCGGGCCGAAGCGATTGTGGCGGCACAACGATCTCGAACATCTTGAGATGCTGCTGAAAGAAATCGATCCGGCGCAGCCCAAGATTGTTGCATTTGAGTCCGTATACTCCATGGATGGCGATATTGCGCCGATCGGCGCAATCTGCGATCTGGCTCACAAATACGGCGCGCTGACCTATCTCGACGAAGTTCATGCTGTCGGCCTTTATGGGCCCCGCGGGGGTGGGATTGCCGAGCGCGATGGCGTTCTCGACAAGGTCGATATCATCGAAGGAACGCTCGCCAAGGGCTTTGGCGTCATGGGCGGCTACATTGCCGCGTCGGCCGATCTGGTCGATGTGGTTCGTTCCTATGCTCCCGGGTTCATCTTCTCGACGTCGCTTGCGCCGGTTCTTGTTGCGGGTGTGCTGGCGGCCGTTCGTCACCTCAAGACAAGCAATGTCGAACGTGAAAGGCATCAGGAACGCGCTATGACGTTGCGCCGGATGCTGGCGGACGCCGGATTACCGGTCATGTGGTGCGAGAGCCATATCGTGCCGGTGATGGTCGGCGATCCGGTCGTATGTAAACAGGTCAGCGATGATCTGTTGCAGGACTACAATATTTATGTTCAGCCAATCAATTATCCGACGGTGCCTCGGGGCACCGAGCGGCTGCGATTTACGCCATGTCCGGTGCATAGCGACGACATGATGCGTGATCTTGTTAGGGCGCTCGACCAGGTCTGGACGCGCCGCAAGATTCGGCGTGCCGCCTGATCGTCCCCAGGACGACGATACAGACTCCAATGGTGGAGCCGGCGGGGTGCGCCGCGAGATCATTTTTGAATTCACGCCTATCGGCGCCAGCGTCAAGGTGACGGCCGTGGATGTTTCCAGCGGTCTGGAAGTGTCCGTCGTAGCTCCATCGTCGGCCGCCCGTACGGAACTTGAACGTGTCGCATTGCAGAAGCTGCGATACATGCTTGGCCGGCAGGCCGACCATGGGAGCGGCACAAAGAAACCGCGCGACCGCGAGGATCCGGACGGTGGAGGAATTGTCGTCTAGAGACGGTTAGCGTGCCGTGCGTTTTTTCTTGCGGGTGCGCGGCGTTGTGCCGGCGCCGACGCGGCCGAGACCGATTTGCTTGGCAAGCTTGGAGCGCTGTGCTGCATAGTTGGGCGCGACCATCGGATAGTCGTGCGGCAACCCCCAGCGCGCCTTGTATTCCTCGGGCGAAAGGCCGTATTGCGAGCGCAGATAGCGCTTCAGCATTTTCAGCTTCTTCCCGTCTTCGAGACAGATGATGTAATCCGCGGTTACCGATTTCTTGATCGGCACAGCCGGGGTCAGTTCGGTTTCCCGCTGTCCGCCGCCCTGCTCGATTTCAAGCAACGTTGTGTAGACAGTATGGATAAGCCCCGGGAGATCCGTCGCGGTCACAGCATTGTTGCTTACATAAGCTGCAACGATTTCCGTCGCCAGGCTCAGCATTTCCGTCGTGTCGGATTGCGGAGAAGATTTGGTCTCGTTCATTCGAGTGTATTGCCTCGCTGCAGGGATCAATTGCTGTCTGTACATGCGACGACAGTAACAGGCATCTTCTAGCGCGATAGGGATACGGCAATCAAGGAGATCAAGCGCCTCTTCTGTGATGAAGCTGGTTTAAACTCCAGCGGACCAAGGTGAATTTCTAGGAAGGCGACGGTTCGACCAGAGAATGACTTGGATCACCAAGTAAACTTCCCGTTTTTAGCCGCCGATACATCGGCGAGGGTCGGATTGCCGGGCTGTCCGCATTATGGCTTGGTTGCGGCCTGGCGCCGGGCCGCCGCAGAAAGCCGGCAAATTTGTGGTGAATTGGCTCCGTCCGACAATATATGGTATCACGCCCAGCATCGAACCCGGGCGTCCTGCGGAGCGCAGGTATTCCCGTGGCCGGGAATTCATCCGGACTAGAAGGTAGTTTTATGTCATTGAGCAATGCAGCCGCCGCACCCGGCGGCTTTTCCGGTTTCTTCACCGATGGGCTGGCGGCCAGCGATCCCGATGTTCTCAAGGCGATCGAGCTGGAACTGGAGCGTCAGCAAACGCAGATCGAATTGATCGCATCGGAGAACATTGTTTCCCGCGCCGTACTCGAGGCGCAGGGGTCGATCATGACGAACAAATATGCCGAAGGATATCCCGGCAAGCGCTATTACGGTGGTTGCGAGTTCGTCGATATCGCTGAAGAGCTTGCGATCGATCGCGCCAAGAAATTGTTTGGCTGCACCTATGCGAATGTACAGCCAAATTCAGGTTCGCAGGCCAATCAGGGTGTGATGATGGCCTTGCTGAAGCCGGGCGATACCATCATGGGCATGAGCCTTGCGGCTGGCGGTCATCTGACGCATGGCGCGGCACCCAATCAATCGGGCAAATGGTTCAAGGCCGTTCAATATGGCGTTCGCCAGCAAGACCATCTGATCGATATGGATGAAGTGGCAGCGCTTGCCAAAGAGCATCGCCCGAAGATGATCATTGCCGGCGGATCGGCCTATCCGCGCGTGATCGACTTCAAGGCTTTTCGCGAGATTGCGGATTCCGTCGGCGCGTTCTTCATGGTCGACATGGCGCATTTTGCGGGTCTGGTTGCCGGCGGCGCCCATCCAAGCCCATTGCCGTTCGCTGACATTGTCACGACCACGACGCACAAGACGCTGCGCGGGCCGCGCGGCGGCATGATCCTGTCGAACAACGAAGATATCGGCAAGAAAGTCAATTCGGCCATTTTCCCCGGCATACAGGGCGGGCCGCTCATGCACGTCATCGCCGGCAAGGCGGTGGCGTTCGGCGAGGCGCTGCGCCCGGAATTCAAGACCTATGCCCGTTCCGTGGTCGAGAATGCGCGCATGCTTGCATCGACACTTGTGGATGGCGGTGCCGCGATCGTTTCCGGTGGAACCGATACTCATCTTATGCTGGTCGACCTGCGTCCGAAGAAGCTGACCGGCAAAGTCGCCGAGGCAGCCCTTGAACGGGCTCACATCACCTGCAACAAGAATGGCATTCCGTTCGATCCCGAGAAGCCGATGGTGACGTCCGGCGTCCGGCTCGGGACGCCAGCGGGGACGACACGTGGTTTCGGTACGGCGGAATTTGCGATGATCGGCCGTCTCATCATCGAGGTGCTGGACGGGCTGGTGAAGAACGGCGAAGACGGAAACGCCGATGTCGAGGCGGATGTCCAGGGGCGCGTCGTCGAGCTTTGCCGACGCTTTCCGATCTATGGCGGCCCGAAGTAAGGGGACTGTGCGGGCGAAAAAATTTTCAGTCAGGGGGCTGGCGGCGTATGCGTTGTCCATATTGCGGAAACGAAGACACACAGGTCAAGGACTCGCGTCCGACCGAAGACAATACGGCGATCCGGCGGCGGCGGTTCTGTACGGCGTGCGGCGGGCGGTTTACCACCTTCGAGAGGGTCCAGCTCCGTGAGCTGACGATCATCAAGACCAATAACCGTCGTGTACCTTTCGATCGGGATAAACTCATGCGTTCCGTGCAAATCGCCATGCGGAAACGCCCGGTTGAGCAGGAGCGCATAGAGCGTATGGTGAGCGGTATCGTTCGGCGCCTCGAAAGTATGGGCGAAAGCGAGATTCCGTCGGCCATGATCGGACGGTTGGTGATGGAGGGATTGATGTCTCTCGACGAAGTCGCCTATGTCCGCTTTGCATCAGTCTACAAGAATTTCCGAGAGGCGAAGGATTTCGAGGAATTTCTGGGCGAACTCGGTGGGCCGATACGCAACGAGATCGACGACGACCGGTAGGCTGATGTCGCCGGCGTTCCGCTTGCAGGAAAGAAAATGAGCCGGCCGTACGACATTCAGTTCATGAAGATGGCGCTGACGCTGGCCGAGCGCGGATTGGGACAGGTTTCTCCCAATCCGGCGGTCGGTTGCGTGATCGTTCGCGACGGCGACCATGGGTCCCGGATCGTGGGGCGTGGGTGGACGCAGACTGGCGGCCGGCCACATGCCGAGACCGAGGCACTGGCGCGTGCGGGCGCCCAGGCGCGCGGGGCGACGGCGTATATCAGCCTCGAGCCTTGCGCACATCACGGCCAGACCGGACCCTGTGCCCAGGCGCTGATCGATGCCGGAATCTCACGTGTGGTCGGTGCGGTGAGCGACCCCAATCCGAAGGTTGCGGGGCGCGGGTTTGCGATGCTGGAAGCTGCCGGCGTGGAAGTCAGCGAGAATGTCTGCGGTGACGAAGCGCGTCATCTCAATGCGGGGTTCTTTCTGACCATGTCGGAGGCACGGCCGCTGGTAACATTGAAGATCGCCAGCTCGCTCGATGGACGTAGTGCCACACATGATGGCCAGAGCCAGTGGATCACCGGAGAACGTGCCCGCAATCGCGGGCATCTGTTGCGGGCGACACATGATGCGATCATGGTCGGCAGCGCCACGGCGGTGGTGGACGATCCGCAGCTTACATGCCGTCTGCCGGGGCTTGGCAAGCGTTCGCCGATCCGTATTGTCGCCGACGGCCGCCTGAGATTGCCGCTGACCGCGAAACTGGTGCGTGATGCGCGGAATGCGCCGGTCTGGCTGCTGACACTTCCGGGGGGCGACGACGCACGACGCAAGGCCTTCGAAGATTGCGGTGTGACACTGATCGACGTAGCACCTGGCGAGGATGGTCTGATGAACATGCGCCTGGCACTTGAAGAAGTTGCATCGCGCGGCGTGACGCGGCTTCTGGTCGAGGGCGGGGCGCGTCTTTCTGCCTCCCTGATGCGGGCGCGTCTGGTCGACCGGATCGAATGGTTTCAGTCGCCCAAGGTAATTGGCGGCGATGGCTATCCGGCGATTGCCGGGCTCGGGGTCAAGCATGTCGACATGGCGCCGATCTTCGCGTTGCGCGAGGTGATTTCGCTCGGCGAGGATTCGCTCTCCAGCTACGTTCTTCGGAGTTGAGCGTTCATGTTTACAGGTATCGTTACGGATGTCGGCCGGGTGCGTTCGCTGCAAAAGCGCGGTGACGTGCGTTTTGTCATTGGCACGGCCTATGACGCCGGCAGCATTGACCTCGGAGCCTCCATTGCGTGTTCGGGGTGCTGCCTGACGGTCGTCGAGAAGGGGTGCGACAAGGAGGGCGACTGGTTTGCTGTCGATGTGTCGGCGGAATCGCTCGATTGCACGACGCTCGGCAACTGGACGTCGGGATCGCGGATCAATCTCGAGCGGGCGCTCAAGGCTGGCGACGAACTGGGCGGCCATATTGTCAGTGGTCATGTGGATGGTGTTGCGCGCATTGTCGATATCAGGCCGGATGGCGCCTCGCAGCGGTTCGTCTTCGAGGCGTCCGAGGCGCTCGGCCGGTTCATCGCGCCAAAAGGGTCCGTTACGCTCGACGGTACATCGCTGACGGTCAACGAGGTCGAAGACATGCCTGCCGCAGGGGCGGACGGCGCCAATGAGCGCCGGACCCGTTTCGGGGTCAACATCATTCCGCATACACAGGCCGTCACGACCTGGGGGATGGTGAAAGCCGGCGATCCCGTTAATCTTGAAATCGACATGCTGGCCCGCTATGTGGCTCGCCTGGTTCAGAAGGATTGAGCATCGTGTACAAGGAATATCTGTCTCCGATCGAAGACGTCATCGAAGACGCGCGCAACGGCAAGATGTTCATTCTTGTCGATGCAGAAGACCGTGAGAACGAGGGCGATCTCGTCATTCCAGCGCAGATGTGCACACCCGAGGCGGTCAATTTCATGGCCAAATATGGCCGCGGACTGATCTGTCTGACTCTGACCAATGACCGGGCGAAGCAACTCAATCTGCAGCTCATGTCATCCACCAACCAGTCGCGGCACCAGACGGCCTTTACCGTTTCCATCGAAGCGCGTGAGGGCATTTCGACCGGCATCTCGGCGCACGACCGCGCCCATACCGTTTCCGTTGCCATCGACCCGACCAAAGGCGCAACGGACATCGTTTCGCCCGGCCATGTATTTCCGCTGGTGGCGCGGGATGGCGGTGTTCTGGTGCGTGCGGGGCACACCGAGTCGGCTGTCGATATCGCGCGGCTTGCCGGTCTCTATCCGGCCGGCGTCATCTGCGAGATCATGAACGATGACGGCACGATGGCGCGGCTGCCGGACCTCGTTCAGTTTGCGCAGCTTCACGGGCTCAAGATCGCGACTATCGCCGACCTCATCGCCTATCGGCGCCGTTACGACAATTTCATTCATCGCGCAATCGAAACCGAGGTCGAGACCAAGGCCGGCGGCGAATTCAAGCTGATGGTCTATCTCAATACTGTCGAGTATGCCGAACACATCGCACTGGTGAAGGGCGATATCTCGACACCCGAACCGGTGCTGGTGCGTATGCATGCCATCAACGTTTTCGACGACATTCTGGGAGCGACCGGGCCGCGGTCGGATCTTCTGGACCAGTCGATGCGGATCATCAACGAAGAAGGTCGGGGAATCATCGTGCTGATCCGGGACACGACAGCCACCGTTGTTTCCGACATGTTGCTGCGCAAGGGCGAGGGGGGGGAGCATGGAATGCCGCGCCGGCTACGCGAGTATGGCGTTGGTGCGCAGATTCTCCTCGATCTAGGCGTTCATGACATGGTGCTGCTGTCCGACACCGATCGCAGCATTGTGGGGATCGACGGGTATGGATTGCGGATCGTCGAACAGCGACCGATCAACAGGGGCGTTGCCGAGGGAGCAAAAGCCCGGCCCGTCAGGGAGACAACCTCGTGATGACCACCAACGCACATATCCTGATCGTGGAGGCACGCTTCTACGAAGATCTTGCCGACGAACTTGCACGCGGCGCCATTGCTGCGATCGAGGCGCGAGGCGCTACATGGCAGCGCATATCGGTGCCCGGCGTGCTGGAGATTCCCGCGGCGATCAAATATGCGATCGACGCAATGGCGCATGGTGCCTTTACAAAAGCCATTGATGGATTCGTGACGCTTGGTTGTGTCATTCGCGGTGAAACGACGCATTACGATATCGTTTCGAATGAATCCGCGCGCGCGCTCATGGATATCGCGGTCGAACGTTCGCTTGCGCTCGGGAACGGAATCCAGACCGTCGAGAACGAGGCCCAGGCATGGGCCCGGGCCAAGATGGATCAGAAGAACAAGGGCGGCGGTGCAGCCAATGCCTGTCTCGACATGATTGAACTCAAGCGCAGCATGGGAGCCTGAGCCGCGGCTCAGAACAAAATGAACTCTGAGCCCGCAGAACCAGCATCAGGTCGACATGTCGACGCCAAAGCGCGCAGCGCTGCACGTCTGGGTGCCGTTCAGGCGCTTTATCAGATGGATATCGCCGGGACGCCGCTTGAAGATGCGATTGACGAATTCACGCAACATCTTCTTGAAAGGCCGATGGAAAATGAAGAGATCGTCGAAGCCGATACGGATCATTTCGACGATATCGTTCGCGGCGTGGTCCGCGAACAGCGCGAACTCGATGTGCAAGTGAACGGTGCGCTGGCGAAAGGATGGTCGCTTGCGCGGCTTGACGCGACGTTGCGGGCCATTCTTCGCTCCGGCGTCTACGAGCTTCGTCGTTGCAAGGATGTGCCTGTCAAGGTCGTCATTAACGAATATGTCGATGTGGCGCATGCCTTCTTCGAAGGGGATGAACCAGGCGTCGTCAATGCCGTTCTCGACCGGCTCGGCCGCGAAATCCGACGCGACGCAGGAGCGGATCATGGCGCCGCCGGACAGGGCTGAGGCACGCGACGAATTTACGCTGATCGCGGAGTTGTTCGCACCGCTTGCCGCGTCGGCGCCGGAAGCGCTGGGGCTCACGGACGATGCCGCGCTTTATGCTGTCCGTCCGGGGCATCAATCCATCCTTACTGTGGATGCGATGGTCGAGGGCGTTCATTTTCTGCCCGACGATCCGGCCGAAGCGGTGGCGCGCAAACTGTTGCGGGTCAATCTATCGGATCTGGCGGCCAAGGGAGCTGTGCCGAAAGGCTATCTGCTGGTCACCGCCTGGCAATCGGACACCGATATCGGCTGGATGCGGTCGTTTGCGGCAGGGTTGGCCGGCGACCAGGAGACCTACGGTATCTCGCTCTGGGGCGGCGACACGGTGCGGACGCCGGGTCCGCCGACATTCACGCTGACGGCCATCGGAGAGGTGCCCGAAGGCCAAATGATGCATCGGCGGGGCGCCGGTGTCGGGGACGGTATCTACGTAACCGGAACGATTGGCGATGCTGCGCTCGGCCTCAAGGTTCTGCAAGGTAGTCTTGGCGATCTCGGTGCCGCGCACCGGGATTGGCTACGTGACCGCTACCGGTTGCCCAGGCCGCGGCTGGCCGCGGGGCAGGGGCTGCGGGAAATCGCACATGCAGCGCTCGATGTATCTGATGGCCTGATGGCCGATCTGGGCCATCTGTGCGCGGTTTCCGGTGTCGGTGCCCGAATCGAGATGGCGCGGCTGCCGCTGTCCGACGCGGCGCGCGCCGCTCTTGCCAGGGACGCCGGGTTGATCGGGGCGATTGCCGGTGGCGGCGACGATTACGAGATTCTGTTCGCGGCCCCTCCGGGACGGGGGCCCGATATCGCCCGTGTCGCTGCGGAAACGCAGACCCCGATTGCCCGAATCGGGACCATCCTGCCTGCCGCAGAGGGGGTATTTGCGGTCGATTCCGACGGCCGCCCCCTGGCACTCAAGCATTTGGGATATCGTCATTTTTAGGCCAACCGACCGTCCGGACGGGCGGTTGCTTTCCCAAGCCGTATTTGGCATCTTTCCGCGCGATTTCTGCATTCGGCTGGGGGAGGACTTCCGGCGCGGCAGCGCCGGAGGCCGAGTGGAAGTTCCCGCCGGTACAATCCGTCAAGGAAACCTAAGGACAAAACAATGAGCACTGCTTTGTGGGCTATTATCGGCTGCGGGCTGCTGGCGCTCGTCTACGGCATCTGGGCTATCCGCTCGGTGCTGGCGATGGATGCAGGCAATGCGCGCATGCAGGAGATCGCAGCGGCGATCCAGGAAGGCGCCAGCGCCTATCTCGCGCGTCAGTACACGACCATCGCCATCGTCGGCGCGGTCATCTTCCTTATCGTCTGGTACTTGCTGACCCTGAAAGTCGCGATCGGCTTCCTGGTCGGTGCGACGCTGTCGGGCGCGGCGGGCTATATCGGCATGCTGGTTTCGGTGCGCGCCAATGTGCGCACCACGCAAGCCTCCAGCGTCAGTCTCTCGGCCGGCCTCAATGTGGCGTTCAAGTCCGGTGCGGTAACGGGCATGCTCGTTGCGGGTCTCGCGCTGCTGTCGGTCGCGGTCTATTACGCAGTGCTGACGGTCCATCTCGGCCTTGATGCCGGGTCGCGCGAAGTCATCGACGCTCTTGTCGCGCTCGGTTTCGGTGCTTCGCTGATTTCGATCTTCGCACGTCTCGGCGGCGGTATCTTCACCAAGGGTGCTGACGTGGGCGGCGATCTTGTCGGCAAGGTCGAAGCCGGTATTCCGGAAGACGATCCCCGCAATCCCGCGACGATCGCCGACAATGTCGGCGACAATGTCGGCGATTGCGCCGGCATGGCGGCCGACCTTTTCGAAACCTATGCGGTGACGGTTGTCGCCACGATGGTTCTGGCCTCGATCTTCTTTGTCGGCGCCGGGCTCGACAACATGATGCTCTATCCGCTGGCCATTGGCGGTGCCTGCATCGTGACCTCGATCATCGGCACGTTCTTCGTGCGGCTCGGCAAGAGCAACAACATCATGGGCGCGCTCTACAAGGGCTTCATCGCTTCAGCAGTGCTGTCGCTGATCGCGCTCTATTTCGTGACCGATGCCGTCATCGGTCTCGACTCCGAGTTTGTCGTCAACGGAAAGCCATTTACCGGCTTCAGCCTTTATATCTGCGGTATCGCCGGTCTGATCGTGACCGGCCTCATCATCTGGATCACCGAATACTATACGGGCGTCAATTTTCGTCCGGTGCGGTCGGTGGCGGCGGCTTCGGCCACCGGGCATGGTACCAATGTGATCCAGGGCCTGGCGATCTCGATGGAAGCGACGGCGTTGCCGGCGCTGGTCATCGTTGTCGGCATTCTTGTCACCTACGGTCTTGCTGGTCTCTTCGGCATCGCCATCGCGGTGACGACCATGCTGGCGCTGGCCGGTATGGTGGTTGCGCTCGACGCCTTCGGCCCGGTGACGGACAACGCGGGCGGCATCGCCGAGATGGCGGACCTTCCGGCCGACGTTCGCAAGACGACCGACGCACTCGATGCCGTCGGCAACACGACGAAGGCGGTCACCAAGGGCTATGCGATCGGTTCGGCGGGCCTCGGCGCGCTGGTGCTCTTCGCAGCCTATACGGAAGACCTGAAGTTCTTCGCGGCCAACTCGGAGACCTACGGGTACTTCGCTGGTGTCAGCCCCGACTTCTCGCTCTCCAACCCGTATGTTGTGATCGGTCTCTTCATCGGCGGCCTGCTGCCTTACCTGTTCGGTTCGATGGGCATGACCGCCGTTGGTCGCGCCGCGGGCTCGGTCGTCGAGGAAGTGCGTCGTCAGTTCAAGGCCGATCCGGGCATCATGGCCGGCACGTCCAAGCCTGACTACGCGCGTGCGGTCGACATGCTGACCAAGGCCGCGATCAAGGAAATGATCATCCCGTCGATGCTGCCGGTTCTGTCGCCGGTTGTGCTGTATTTCATCATCCTCGGCATTGCCGACAAGTCGGCCGCCTTCTCGGCGGTCGGTGCGATGCTGCTCGGTGTCATCGTGACCGGTCTCTTCGTTGCCATCTCGATGACCTCCGGTGGCGGTGCTTGGGACAATGCAAAGAAGTACATCGAGGACGGCAACTATGGCGGCAAGGGCTCCGAAGCCCACAAGGCTGCCGTGACCGGCGACACGGTGGGTGACCCTTACAAGGACACCGCCGGCCCGGCCGTCAATCCGATGATCAAGATCACCAACATCGTGGCGCTTCTGCTGCTGGCGGTGCTGGCTCACTAAACCGGCTTCAAGGCCGACAAGGAAAGGCCCTGAGGGAGAAATCCCGCGGGGCCTTTTCGCACGTTTGACCGACGGGCCGAATAGACTGAAACTGCAGGCGATGCGACAGGGAGGGGCCGGTGCCGGAAGCGACCGTTTTTTATGAAATAGCGGCCCTCTTGATGCTGGCTTCGTTGATCGGCCTGTTGGGCATCTGGTTGCGCCAGCCGATGATCGTCAGCTTCATCATTGTCGGCATGCTGGCAGGCCCCGCCGGTTTTGACATCGTCCAGTCGACCGACTATCTGAAGCTGCTTTCTGAGCTCGGCGTGACGCTGCTCCTGTTCCTCGTTGGCCTGAAGCTCGATCTCAACCTGGTGCGGACGCTCGGCGTGGTCGCACTGAACACCGGCGTTGGACAAATTCTCTTCACGTCGGTCGTCGGGTTTCTGATCTGCATCGGCCTCGGCATGTCGCCGATTGCAAGCCTTTATGTGGCTGTCGCCCTCACATTTTCCAGCACCATCATCATCGTCAAGCTGCTGTCGGACAAACGCGAACTCGACGCCCTTCACGGCCGGATTGCGCTCGGTTTCCTGATCGTACAAGACCTTGCGGTCGTGCTCGCGATGGCGGTCATGTCGGCGCTGACTGCGAGCGCCGCTGAGGAGACCGGACTTGTCGACGCTGCACTGGCGCTTGCGGCCGGCGCCGTGCCGCTGATTTTGCTCTGGCTTGTCGTCAGCCGCGTCGCGCACCCCATCCTCAGCCGCATGGCCAAGGCGCCTGAATTGCTGATCGTCTTCGCGCTGGGGCTGGCGGCGGCCTTTGCGGCCCTTGGCGAGTATCTTGGCTTCAGCAAGGAGCTTGGCGGTCTGATCGCGGGGGTAGCGCTGGCCTCGACGCCTTTCCGGGAAGCCATCGGATCGCGGCTGACGAGTCTGCGTGACTTCCTGCTGGTGTTCTTTTTCATTTCGCTCGGCTCCCATCTCGACCTGCGTGTCGTCGGCGATGCTGTGGGACCGGCGATTCTGCTTTCGCTTTTCGTGCTGATCGGAAATCCGCTGATCGTGATGGCGATCATGGGGCTGATGGGATACCGCAAACGTACCGGGTTTCTGGCCGGCCTGACGGTCGCCCAGATCAGCGAATTCTCACTGATCTTCATTGCGCTCGGGCTCGGGCTTGGTCATGTCAGCGAAGATGCCGTGGGACTTGTGACGCTGGTCGGCGTGATCACCATTGGCCTCTCGACCTACATGATCCTCTATTCCCAACCGCTCTATAGTTTTATCGAGCCCTATCTCGGCATCTTCGAGCGCCGGATCGCGCATCGCGAGCAGCAGATTTCCGATGGAACGTCCGCGGCACGCTACGACGTCATTCTTTTCGGGCTGGGTCGGTATGGACGTTCACTCTATTCGGGGTTTCGCGAGCGCGGCCTGGGTGTGCTGGGTGTCGATTTCGACCCGGATGTGATCCGCGATTGGGGGCACAGCGGCGCAAGCGTGATGTATGGCGACCTGTTTGATCCGGACATGCATGAATCATTGCCGCTGGGAACGGCGCGCTACATCATTATCGCAGTGCCGCCCCATGAAATCGGGGTCACGCATGAGGATCCGCGTTTGGCGCTTGTCGAAGCGGTCAGGGGGCGGGGCTTCGGCGGGCACATTGCTGCGATTGCCAGCAGCGATGCTGACGGCGCGATGCTGCGATCAAAGGGTGTCGACACGACGCTGCGGCCCTTCTCGGATGCCGCCGAAAGGGCCATCGAGAAATTGTTCGGAACGCCCGAAGCGGATGTCGGGTAGCGCCCGGCCGCCGTTTGCTTTACCGGCGGCCGCCCGGATTTCCTGTGCCGACGCCCGGTATGGCGGCGCCCGGGGCGTTGTAGCGTCCGAGATTGCCGAAGATCTGTCCAAGCACCGTTAGTTCCTTGCCGCGTGTTGGCGTGGTGCGATCGACGAAATTGACGATCTGCCCATCTTCGAGGCCGTAGTAAGCAACCTCCTGGACCACATCGGTCTTTTCAAAATAGAATGCCGCAACGGCCCGATCGACTTCCTTCGGACGGTAAAAAGTGGTCGTTTCGAACTTGCTGGATATGTAGTACCAAGCCTCGCCGTCGACGGTTGACGTCGTCGAGGGTGACCCCATGATCGAGCGGACCTGCTCCTTGCTGGTGATGCCAGGCTGAATCTTCGTCAGGTCGTTCGGATCGAAAATGTAACCTCGTTCCTCCACGACGGGTGAACATGCCGCCAGCACCGCCGCAGATGTAGTCAGGCAGGCGGCGATCATGATCGTCCGGACGGTTTGGCTCAGACGCGGCGGTGTCATTGATGAGGCTCCTGGGACCGAAAGTTCTGACGTTGACCTACCCTTGTCGCCCGGTAAATTCAATCGACATATGCGGCCGAGGGCAAGCCGTATGCCCAGCCGCCGGAGCCAAGCCATGATATGGAAACGAATTTTCGCTCGGAACCGCGGCGAAGATGAGGCCTTTTCGCTGTACCGGGCGGTTGTGGCCCAGTCGCGGCTGCCTGGATTCTATCTCCATGGTGGGGTCCCCGACACGGTCGAGGGTCGATTCGAGATGGTCTGCCTTCATGCCTTTCTGGTCTTGCGGCGCCTGCGGGCCGGCGGTGCGGAGGGGCGGGCGCTGGGTCAACGGCTATTCGACATTCTCTTCGACGATATGGACCAGACATTGCGGGAGATGGGCGTAGGCGACCTTTCGGTCGGCAAGAAGATCAAGGCGATGGCATCGTCTTTCTATGGCCGCATTGGTGCCTATGAGGAAGGGTTGCGTGCCGATGGCGAGGCGCTGCTTGCCGAGGCGCTGGCCCGCAATGTGTTCGGAGAAACCGAGACAACGGCGCAAGCGGTCGGCCTTGCCTCTTATGCAAGGCGGTGCGATCTGACGCTCGCAGCGCAACCTTTCGAGGAGATCACGGCTGGTCGTGTGGACTTCATGCCCCCGCCCGAAGAGGCGGGCGCGGCGGCCGGCCTTGCGGCTGGAATCTGATCCATGACGCTGCAAACACCATCTGTCCCTGAACCCGAGTTCAGACTCAGGATTGCCGCCAAGGATGTGCCACCCACTGGTGCGCAGATCGCATTCGAAGCCGATGCAAAGACACGTGCGGCACTGGCGCGGCGCTTCGGCATTCTCGAACTGCAAGTCCTTCGTGGAACGGCGCGGATCAGACCGTTTCGCAAGCATGGGCTAATACTCGACTGCCGGTTCGAGGCGCAGCTCACGCAGTCCTGTGTCGTGACGCTCGATCCCGTGCCGCAGCGGATCGATGAAAATTTTACCCGGCGCTGGATGCCGGCGCATCTGGTCGAGCCGGACGGGATCGCCGATGGCCGGGAGATACTGGTTGAGGCCGAGGGCGACGATGCACCGGAGCCCATGGAGAACGGTGCAATCGATATTGGCGAGGCCGTTGCGGAGGCGCTGGCGCTAGCCATCGAACCTTATCCCCGGCGACCGGACGCAGCGTATAATCCTTCTCCTGAGGCTTCCGCCGCCGCTGCGGAAGAACGCCCCAATCCTTTTGCCGTGCTTGAGAAACTCAAGAAAAATGACTGATTCGCCGGGATTTCGGGTCATTTCCAGCTATTGTTTCACATCGACAACCTTGTATCTTCCGGGCGCGTGCCGGCCGATGGCGCGCAGGGATTCTTGAAGAGGACCTCCAGGTGACGCGAGGAATAACCATAGCGCTGGACGGCATGGGGGGGGACCACGGGCCTGCGACGGTAATCGGTGGTGCAGAAGTTGCCTCGATCCGGCATCCCGATGTGCGTTTCCTGATCTATGGCGACGAGGCCCGGATTCGTCCGCTGCTTGAGAAGCATCCGCGCGTCGCCTCCGTCAGCGAGATCGTGCATACAGATATCGCCGTGTCGATGACGGACAAGCCGAGCCAGGCACTTCGGCGGGGCCGCAAGACGAGCAGTATGTGGCTCGCCATCGATGCGGTGAAGGAGGGCAAGGCGCAGGTCGTCGTCTCGGCGGGCAATACGGGCGCGCTGATGGCGATGTCGAAGGTCATCCTCAAGACGATGCCGAATGTCGAGCGGCCGGCGCTGGCCGCGCTCTGGCCGACCGCGCGGGGCGAGAGCGTCGTGCTCGATCTCGGCGCGACCATCGGACCGGATGCGTCGCAGCTCGTCCAGTTCGCCGTGATGGGCGAGGCCTTTGCGCGTGTCGTCTTCAATCTGGAGCGACCGCTGGTCGGCCTGCTCAATATCGGTGAGGAAGAGGTCAAGGGCACTGAGCAGGTGAAGGACGCCGCGCAGATGCTGCGTGACGCACAGCTTCCGATGCATTTTCACGGCTTTGTCGAAGGGGACGATATTTCGAAGGGAACCGTCGATGTGGTCGTGACGGACGGCTATACGGGCAACATCGCGTTGAAGACGGCCGAAGGTACAGCCCGGCTGGTCATGGAATATCTGCGGGCGGCCATCAGCCGTTCGCTCATGGCCCGTATCGGTTATCTGTTCGCAAAAGGGGCCTTTCGTGCGTTGGCCGCCAAGCTCGATCCGCGGGCGTCGAACGGAGCGGTTTTTCTCGGTCTCAACGGGCTGGTTGTCAAAAGCCATGGTGGAACCGATGCGACGGGCTTTGCCGCGGCCATCGATGTGGCCGTCGATGTCGCCTCGGCCGATCTGGTCAGCAGGATCACGGCCGATCTCTGCCTTCTCAACGGATTTGACGCCGACGCCAACGGTCAGAGCCCAAAAACAAACACACCGGAATCCGAGGCAGTTCTTTCGTGAGTACAATCAGGACAGTAATCAAGGGCACAGGCAGCTTTCTGCCGGACCGTGTGATGACCAACGACGATCTCGCAAGGGTCGTCGACACGACCGATGAATGGATCGTGGAGCGAACAGGCATTCATCGGCGGCATATTGCGGCCGATGGCGAGCTGACCTCGCACCTTGCGCTGGCGGCGGCGCGGGCGGCTATCGCCGATGCCGGAATCGATGTGCAGGAAATCGACACGATCATTCTGGCAACAACAACACCCGACAATACGTTTCCAGCGACGGCGGTCTCGGTCCAGGCCGATCTTGGCCTGCACCACGGCGCGGCGTTCGACATTCAGGCCGTCTGTTCGGGCTTCGTCTATGCGCTGACTATTGCCGACACGTTCATCCGCACCGGCCAGTCGAAGACAGCGCTGGTGATCGGGGCCGAGACGTTTTCGCGGCTGCTTGACTGGACCGATCGCACGACTTGCGTGCTGTTCGGCGACGGGGCGGGCGCGGTCGTCGTCACCGGCATGGAGGGTGCCGGCACGAATGCCGATCGCGGCGTGCTGACCGCCCATCTTCATTCGGACGGTCGCTACAAGGAAAAGCTCTATGTCGACGGCGGGCCCTCGTCGACGCAGTCGACCGGTCATGTCCGCATGGAAGGCCGTGAGGTGTTTCGTCATGCCGTGGTCAATATTGCCGAGGCGATCAACGAATCGCTGGCGGCAACCGGGCTGACGGCCGACCAGATCGACTGGTTCGTGCCGCATCAGGCCAACAAACGCATCCTCGACGGGACCGCGAAACGCATCGGTTTGCCGCCCGAGAAGGTGGTGCTGACGGTGGCCGACCAGGGCAATACATCGGCGGCATCGGTGCCGCTGGCGCTCGATACGGCGGTCAGGGATGGCCGAATCAAGCGGGGCGACCTCGTTCTGCTGGAAGCGATGGGCGGCGGATTCACATGGGGCTCGGTTCTGCTCCGGTTCTAGGGACGGCTGCCGGAAGGCAGAATGACTCTTGAATCCCGAACTTGAGAAAAATCGCCCATCCCATTGATATTGACGGGTTTCCGGCGGGGCAATAGGCTTCGGGAGAAACTGCAGAGGTGGAGGCCATGGGGGAAACTGTCACGCGTGCGCAATTGAGCGAGGCGGTCTATCAGGAAGTCGGCTTGTCGCGGAACGAGTCGGCGGAGCTGGTGGAACTGGTGTTGTCGCAGATCGCCGACAGTCTGGCGCAGGGCGAAACCGTCAAGCTGTCGTCTTTCGGATCGTTCTCGGTACGGAAGAAGGGCGGCCGCATGGGCCGCAATCCGAAAACCGGCGAGGAAGTGCCGATCAAGCCGCGGCGGGTTCTGGTGTTCCGGCCGAGCCATGTGCTCAAGGAGCGCATCAACGGAGCGCTGAGCGGCAAGTCGGCGGCCGCCGACTAGGCGACGGGGCGGTGCGTCATTGAGCCGGCCCGTGTTCATCCATCGTGTTCGGGAAGGTCAGCAGGGACCTGATTTGACGATACAAAAGTCAGCCGATGCCTTTCGTACCATCAGCGAGGTCGCAGCCGAGCTCGATGTGCCGCAGCATGTGCTGCGTTTCTGGGAGAGCAAGTTCAACCAGATCCGGCCGCTGAAGCGCGGCGGCGGGCGGCGCTATTACCGGCCCGAGGATGTCGACCTGCTGCGCGGCGTCCGGACGCTGCTCTACAATGACGGCTATACCATCAAGGGCGTCCAGAAAGTCTTTCGCGAACAAGGCGTTAAGTTCGTCACCGAGACCGGCAAGGGGATGGTCGACGCCTCTGTGGCCGAGCTTGCGCGCGAGGCGGTCGAGCGCGGCGATCAGGAAGAGCGCGACGGCATCGAGCGTCCGATCAAGGGCGCCGGCCGCAAGCAGCTGGCGGCGATCCTGGAGGACCTGATTTCGTTGAAGGACGAGATCGACGAGACGCTCTGGGCGGATGAGGAAGAGGAGGGCTGAGAGCCTTCAAAAATAACGGAAAAAGCCCGATTTGAGCCGTTGCCGCAATGGGGTGCTGCGTCTATAGTCCGCGCCGCCTGAGGGGTTCGCTCCTCGTCCGGTCGGAGCGTAGCGCAGCCCGGTAGCGCACTTGTCTGGGGGACAAGGGGTCGTCGGTTCGAATCCGGCCGCTCCGACCATTTATTGCCATGCTGCAAGGAGTTAGCCGATGATCGACGCCGTTCTTCCGATTGTTCTCTTCATCGTCGTGATCTTCGTGCTCAACAAGGCTGTGACAGGCCGTTTCGGCTGATAGCCCCCTCTGTCACGCAACTGTCACGAAACTGTCACAAACGGCCCTTGCGGGCATCGCGGTGCCGCGACGGGACGCGGCGTGGGGCGGGGATAAAAATACTTATCCCCGGTTTCAGGCCGGGTCGGGACGGACCATCCAGACGATCAGATATTTCGCCGGGAAGGCCCAGACGACACCCGCCGTCAGATAGTAGACGAACTGCACGAAGCCGCCCTCCGGCAGGTGCCCGCTGACCGCGATGGTCATCACCAGGAATGCATAGAGCGTCAGGCCGATCAACAGGACGATCGTGCCGATCAGTTTTCGTGTGCGGATGCCGAGACGCATGGAGAACTCCGGATGGCGCTGCGCGGGATGACCAGACAATCCGAATTAGAGCATTCGGCCGGCTCTGCCTAGAGTCGTTCATCGTTTCACGGAACCGACGAACGACTCCAGGTTTCCGGTTTCGTCGCGTTTCCGGACGGAAAACCGGATTCCATTTTTCCTGAAAACGCTCCAGAGCCGCGCGGCGAGCTGTCGCGGGCGATGCGGACTAGGCGAGAGGCGCCGCGCAGTCTATTTCTAGATGCCATGAGCCTTCTGTCCCGCATCAATGCCGCCGAACGCTATCAGGCCAACCATCGCGCCATCGCGATCTGGCTGGCCTGCGTCGCCGCGCTGGTCTTCATCATGGTGGTGGTGGGCGGGTTGACGCGACTGACCGAGAGCGGGCTGTCGATCACCGAATGGAAGCCCGTGACCGGCGCGCTGCCGCCGATGAGCGAGGCGCACTGGCAGAAGGAGTTCGATCTCTACCGCCAGATCCCGCAATACCAGCTGATCAACAAGGGCATGTCGCTGGCCGAGTTCAAGACGATCTACTGGTGGGAATGGAGCCACCGCTTTCTCGGGCGGCTGATCGGACTGGCCTTCTTCGTGCCCTTTGTCTGGTTCCTCGTCACCAGGCGCGTCGAGCGGGCGCTGCTGCCGCGGCTCATCGGGCTGTTCGTGCTGGGCGGCATGCAGGGCGTGCTCGGCTGGTGGATGGTGATGAGCGGTCTGACCGAGCGAACCGAAGTCAGCCAGTACCGGCTGGCGGCGCATCTGGGGCTGGCGACACTGATCTATATGGCGCTGGTCTGGACGGTGCTCGATCTGATGCGCGGCAAGGCATCGCGGGCGCTCGATGGCATCGCCAAAGCGGCGCTGGCGCTTGTCGCCTTCGTCTTTCTGCAGACGATCCTCGGTGCCTTCGTGGCGGGCCTGCGTGCCGGCGCCGTCTACAATACCTGGCCGCTGATGGACGGGGCGTGGGTGCCCGAGGGGATGATGCGGCTCGCGCCGCTCTGGCACAATTTCTTCGAGAACCATCTGACCGTGCAGTTCCAACACCGGATCGCGGCCTATCTGCTGATCCTCGCCGCGGCCTGGCACTGGTTCGCGGCGCGGCGGACGCAAGCCGCGCAGGGCGCAGGGCTGCTGTTGCTCGCCATCGTGGCGCAGGCGTCGCTCGGCATCTGGACGGTGCTCTGGGCGGTGCCGATCCCGCTCGGCGCGGCGCATCAGGCCGGTGCGCTGATCGTGCTGACTGTGGCGCTGGCGCATGCGCACCGGGTGATGCGGTAGGGAAATCGCAGAGTAGAATGAGAGTGTGATTTTCTTTGTTCTGTCCTTTACGCTCAATGAATAGCGGACTTTCGGCTATGGAGGGATCATCATGCCTGACCACAGGTTTGGACGCAGTTCATCGTGGCACAGTCTCGCCAAGATGAGGCGCGATCTTGTGCAACTCAAGGCCGCTGACGGTACCGAAAACAAGAATGCAATTATCGATGCGGCCCAAGCTGCTGCGATTGCAGGCTGGAGTGCTGTAGACCGTTTCGTGGGCTCCGAGTATTCGCCTCCCGGCACCACCAAGGAAATTCTGAAAGAGGGATATCCGCATTTCGCGATTTGTCAGTCTATGGCAAACGAAGGCAAACACCTCCAAGTGCGCACGAGACCTGATGATGTATCTCTTGAAGCTAGCGTGAGCGCTACACATTCGGTGTCAATGCAAGAAACGTTGGGATTTGGCGAGGCGTTTTCTATTGAGATTGGACGAGGAGATGGGACTATTGAGCGACAGGAAAATGCCGGAGAGGAGCGTTCTAGAACGTCGAATTCCAAGCTTGAGCTAGCGCGAGTCAGTTCTTCCTATCGCGCAAAGATTGTGATGAAAGACGGCAGTCGATTGCTGGCATATGATGTATTGAGCGGAATAGCCGACCAAATCGAAACTCTTCTTAGAGATACTAGTGTGCCCCAGCCAGACGATTTGTAGGTGTCAAAAAGTGGTTTTCCGTGAGGACACGGAAGTATCAGGTCTGCGCCTGATCGTGCTGACGGTGGCGCTGTGGCATGGGCGCCGGATTATGCGGTAGGGGGATCACAAACGCGTATTGCTGTCCAGATAGTGCCATCGATTCCGTTGTGACGCTCTAGCGATGCGTCGATACGTGATGCTGATTCACGGGAGGGGGAAGTGATTGCAAAACTTCTGACGCAACCAGTTGCGGCCGTTGCTTTGTTTTTCGGCTCGGTGGGACTGTTTGTTTTTCTGCCACTCGCCACGGTCGGCTTCAAGGACGCAGCTTCTTATTTCGGCGCCCTCGTCGGTTTCGCGGCGCTTCTTGTTGGCGCAATGACAAATGCCGAACTTAACCGTAGGCGTGACGACCGGCTGCACAATCGAGACGTCCGAGCGGCTTTTAGCGCGGTACTATTTGAAGTTCAGCAAGTTGGGTTGGTAGCCGAACGAATAATAAATGCATTTGATAATCCGATTCCTCCCAGTCCCATGATTACCAATGACGACGTGCTTGAACAGCTTCTAGTTGCAATTACTGACAATGCCTTTCGTAAACACAACGATCAAATTTTTTCAGCCGCAGTGGAGCATCATGATGTGAGAGTGGATCGCATTGTTAAGTTCTATTATCAAATCGGAGGTTTTAGAGCGATTGCTAGCAAGTGGTATTTAGAGCAGGACGCAGAAGTTCGAATAGCGCTAGCTCAAGTATATCGCGGAGTGGCAAAAGCAGCCCTTACAATGTCAAAGAATGCCTCGGAAGATATCGGCTCTGCTCTAAAGACTCTTTCTTAGATATTTGTTCGTGATTTTTGGATGGGATTTCGATCTGCGGCTTTCGCTCGGAGCAGCATTTTATATTTTGTCTGAGTTTTCTTGCAAAAGCAGGAACAAGGAAAAGGAGCTTGTTGTCTCGACGAAAATCGGAATCCATCTGTGCCTGCGGCAAGAGGCACTGCGAGTGGGTCCCGGGGACGAGCCCCGGGATGACACCTTTGGTTTTGATTTCGTGCGGGGGCCTACGCTCCCCTCACCCTTCCGCCATCTGACGATGGCTCCCTCCCTCTCCCCGGAGGGGAGAGGGAAAGGGGGGTCGCTTCTTCTTACGTTCCCAGCGCCTGGTCAAGGTCGGCGATGATGTCGGCGGGGTCTTCGAGGCCGACCGAGAGGCGGACGACGTCGGGGCCGGCGCCGGCGGCGGTCTGCTGTTCCTCCGTCAACTGACGATGTGTCGTCGATGAGGGATGGATGATCAGGCTGCGCGTGTCGCCGACATTGGCGAGATGGCTCAGCAGTTCGACCTTGCTGACAAGGGCGATGCCCGCCTCATAGCCGCCTTTCAGGCCGAAGGTGAAGACGGCGCCGGCGCCTTTCGGCGAATATTTCTTCATCAGCTTGTTGAAGGGGTCGCTGTCGAGGCCGGCATAGGAGACCCAGGCGACCTTCGGATGGTCCTTCAGGAACTTCGCCACCTTCAGCGCCGAGTCCGAATGGCGCTGCATGCGCAGCGGCAGGGTTTCGATGCCGGTCAGGATCATGAAGGCGTTGAAGGGCGAGATGGCGGGGCCGAGATCGCGCAGGCCCAGCACGCGGCAGGCAATCGCAAAGGCGATGGGGCCGAAGGTCTCGGCGATCTTCAACCCGTGATAGGAGGCGCAGGGCTCGGTCATCGTCGGATATCTGCCGGACTTCACCCAGTCGAACTTGCCGCTGTCGACGATGATGCCGCCCATCGAATTGCCGTGGCCGCCAAGGAACTTCGTCGCCGAATGGACGACGATGTCGGCGCCGTGTTCGATCGGCCGGCAGAGATAGGGCGAGGCCAGCGTGTTGTCGACGATCAGCGGTACGCCGGCGTCATGCGCGAGTTTCGCAATCGCCGCGATGTCCATCACGATGCCGCCCGGATTGGCCAGGCTTTCGATGAAGACGGCCTTTGTCTTCGGGCCGATGGCCGACTTGATCGAGGCCGGATCGGTGCCGTCGGCCCAATCGACTTCCCAGCCGAACTTCTTGAAGGAGTGGCCGAACTGATTGATCGAGCCGCCATAGAGCTGCTTGACGGCGACGAAGCGGTCGCCGGGTTCGAGCAGGGTGTGGAAGGCCAGCATCTGCGCCGCATGGCCGGACGCGACGGCCAGCGCCGCCGTGCCGCCTTCGAGCGCGGCGACGCGCTCTTCCAGCACGGCGGTCGTCGGGTTGGTGATGCGGGTGTAGATGTTGCCGAAGGCCTGGAGGCCGAACAGCGAGGCCGCGTGATCGACATCGTCGAAGACGAAGGAGGTCGTCTGGTAGATCGGCGTGGCGCGGGCGCCGGTCGTGGGGTCGGGCTTCGCGCCGGCATGGATCGCGAGGGTGTCGAATTTGCGGTCGGTCATGTTTGCCTCGTTGGTTTTCTTTCGGTTCAAGTGGCGCTGTTCGTGGGCGCCGCCCCCCTCACCCTTCCGACGCCTGCGGCGTCTCCCTCCCTCTCCCCGATGGGGAGAGGGAAATTGGAGCGCGCATTTCAATCCCTCTCCCCGCAGGGGAGAGGGAGGGAGCGGGCGTCAGCCCGCGGAAGGGTGAGGGGGTCTTCAACGCCCCAATCTCGGTATCTCGATCTTCGGGCAGCGGTTCATCACGACTTTCAGGCCGGCGGCGCGGGCGCGGGTGGCGGCTTCCTCGTTGACGACGCCGAGTTGCATCCAGATGTATTTCGCGCCGATCTCGACCGCTTCGCCGGCGACGGGGCCGGCGGCTTCGGAATTGCGGAAGACGTCGACCATGTCGATCCTTTCGGGAATGTCGGCGAGCGTCGCATAGACCTTTTCGCCGTTGAGGGTCTGGCCGGCCAGACCCGGATTGACCGGGATCACGCGATAGCCTTTTCCTTGCAGGAACTGCATCACGCCGTAGGAGTCGCGGCGCGGATTGGCGCTGGCGCCGACAAGGGCGATCAGCTTCGTCTCGCGCAGGATTTCCTCGATGTCGGCGGCTGTCGCTTCCGATGCGGGCATCAGCGGTCTTCCCATTTCGGCTCGCGTTTTTCGATGAAGGCGCCGATACCTTCCTCGGCGTCGCGGGCGAGCATGTTTTTCACCATCACTTCGCTGGCATAGTCGTAGGCTTCGGCCAGCGGCTTTTCGAGCTGCTCGTAGAAGGCGCGCTTGCCGATCGAGACGGTATGCGCCGATTTCGAGGCGATGGTTTCGGCGAAACGGGCGACGGCGGCATCGAGTTCGGCGGCCGGCACGGCGCGGTTGACGAGGCCGATCTCGACGGCGCGGGCGGCCGAAATCATTTCGCCGGTCAGCAGCATTTCCATCGCCTGCTTGCGCGCGACGTTGCGCGAGAGCGCGACCATCGGCGTCGAACAGAAGAGACCGATATTGACGCCGGGCGTTGCGAATTTCGCCTCGTCCGCGGCGACGGCGAGGTCGCAGCTGGCGACAAGCTGACAGCCGGCGGCCGTGGCGATGCCGTGGACACGGGCGATGACCGGTTTCGGGCAATGGACGATCGCCTGCATCAAGGCGCTGCACTGGCGCATCGTCGCTTCGTAGAAGGCGCGGCCGCGATCGGCTTCGGCGCGGGCGGCCGTCAGTTCCTTCAGGTCGTGGCCGGCGCAGAAGCCGGGACCGGCGCCTGTCAGCACCACGGCGCGCACGGCACGGTCTTCGGCGATATGCGCGAATTCGGCCTGCAGCGCGTCCATCAGGTCGCGCGACAGGGCGTTGCGCTGCGCCGGGCGGTTCATCGTCAGGCGGGCGATGCCGCCTGCGTCCTCGCGGAGGAGGAGGGGCTCGGCGGCCTTTGCGGCGGGCTGGCTCATGGTGGCGTCTCCCTGTGTTTCTTGCGGGGGAGCATAGCGGGGGCGGCGCCTGTTGCACATACATAGCGTATATGCTATATAACAAACCAGATGACATGGAAGGTCGAAGTTCTCAATGAGACGGTCGCGGCCGAGATCGATGCCTTGCCGCTGCAGGTTCGGGCGTCGCTGACGCGCATTGTCGAACGCATCGCGCTTGTCGGTCTGGAGCGGATGCGCGAACCGCATGTCAAACACCTGCGCGGCAAGATATGGGAAATCCGCGCGAGCGGCGGCGAGGGCATCGGCCGGGCGCTTTACGTGACCGCCAAAGGCAAGCGCGTCGTTATCGTGCTTGCCTTCACCAAAAAGACGCAGAAGACGCCAGCGCGGCTTGTCGACCTGGCGGAAGAGCGAGCGAAGGATGTGCGATGAGTAACAAGACCAAGACGACCAAGACCATTCCGTTCGGGCGTCTTTCGGCCGAGTGGAAAAAGGATCCCGCGTTTCGGGCAGAGTATGAACGGCTTGGCCCGGTGATGGAGCTTGCCTTCAGGCTGGCCGAATTCCGACACAAGACAGGACTGACGCAAGCCGAAGTGGCAAAGCGGATGAAGACGACACAATCGGCGATTGCGCGACTCGAAAGCGGCAAGGTCGATCCCGGCCTGAAAACGCTGGCGGCGTATGCCGAGGCTGTGGGCGCGCGGCTCAAGGTCGATCTGGTGGCAAGCTAAATCTAAGTTCGCTTCATCCGGTAAAGCACATGGCGCCGCAGCTTGTGGCCGAGGGGCAGGTTCGGGTGGTCGAAATCGTCCTTCGGGTCGTGGGTCATGCCGAGGCGCCGCATGACGGCCTGGGAGCGGGTGTTGGCGGTGACGGTGAAGGAGACGATTTCGGGGAGGCCGGCGGCGAAGCCGTGGGCCAGCGCGGCGCGGGCGGCTTCCGAGGCGTAGCCTTTGCCCCAATGGGCCGGTGCGAGGCGCCAGCCGATCTCGACTGCAGGCGTGAAATGCGCCTCGAAGGTGACCGGGCGGATGCCGGTGAAGCCGATGAAGGGGGCGATGCCCGGCACTTCGAGGGCCCAGAAGCCATAGCCCATGATCTCGATGTCGGATTTCAGGATCTGCGCGACATTGTCGCTTTCGGCGCGGCTGAGCGTTCCCGGGAAATGCTCCATCACTTTCGGGTCGGCCGACATGGCGGCGAAGGGCGCGGAGTCGGCCTCAACCCATGGCCGCAGGATCAGGCGTTCGGTCGTCAGCGTGGCGGGGGGCATGGCTTTCTCCTCGGCGGGGTGCGGAGTTTAACCGCAGCGCGGCTTCGGGTAAAAGCGGCGGCAGCCAAGGGGAGGGCAAGGTGGCCGATTTCAAGCCGGTGATGAGCGTCGAGGCGCTGGAGGATTTCATGGCGCGCGAGTTCCCGCAGATGCGCGAGGGCGGCGCGCTGACGCGGATCGAGGAAGTGGGGCCGGGTTTCGCGCGGCTCAGGCTCGCCTTTGACGAGCGCAATCTCAGGCCCGGGGGCACGATTTCGGGCCCGGCGATGATGGCGCTGGCCGATTATGCGATGTATGCGGCGGTGCTGGCGCATATCGGGCCGGTGGCGCTGGCGGTGACCACCAACCTGTCGATCAATTTCCTCAGGAAGCCGGCCCCGGCCGACATTCTGGGCGAGGCGCGGCTCCTGAAGCTCGGACGGGCGCTGGCGGTCGGCGAGATCGCGATGTGGCAGGAGGGGGCGGAGGGCGACCCGGTCGCCCATGCGGTTTCGACCTATTCGATTCCGCCGAAGTGAGGGGGGCTGGCGGCAAAGGCAGCCGTAAGTCTTTCTTCCCACCCGGCCCCCAGGGGCGGGTGGGAAGATGGGGCAGTGGATGTGGGGTATTATAATACCCCATCGGCAAAAGCCTGTCATTTCAGCGTTTTTCGGGCCCCGGAGCGGCCGGATGTTGTTGACAGGTCCCCGGGGATCGCCTAGAAGCAGCGCCGAACCGGGGTGGCGCTTTGCCGCCCCTCTTTGATTTGCAGGATGTTTCGCAATGAAGACCTATTCCGCGAAAGCCTCGGAGATCGAGAAGAAGTGGATCGTGATCGATGCCGAAGGCATCGTGCTCGGCCGTCTTGCGTCCTATGTCGCCAATGTTCTGCGCGGCAAGACCAAGGTGACCTACACGCCTCATCTCGACTGCGGCGACAACGTGATCATCGTCAATGCGGCCAAGGTGGCTCTCACCGGCGCCAAATACGACGACAAGCGCTACTACCGCCATACGGGCCATCCCGGCGGCATCAAGGAAACCAGCCCGAAGCGCATTCTCGAAGGGCGCTTCCCGGAGCGCGTGCTGGAACTGGCGGTCAAGCGGATGATCCCGCGCGGGCCGCTCGGCCGCAAGCAGCTCGGCAACCTGCACATCTATGGCGGGCCCGAGCATCCGCATGAGGCGCAGCAGCCGCAGAAGATCGACTTCGCGGCGCGCAACCGCAAGAACGTCAGGATCGCATGACCATGTCCGAAACAACCACGCTTGAAGGCCTGAAAGAAGCGATCGCACCGGCGGCGGAAGCCGCGCCTGCGGAGCCCAAGCTCGACAAGTTCGGCCGCGCCTATGCGACCGGCAAGCGCAAGAACGCCGTTGCCCGCGTCTGGATCAAGCCGGGCTCGGGACGCATCAGCATCAACGGACGCACGCTCGAAGTCTATTTCGCGCGCCCGGTGCTCAGGATGATCCTCAACCAGCCGCTGGTGACCGCGCAGCGCGAAAAGCAGTACGACATCACCTGCACGGTGGTGGGCGGCGGCTTGTCGGGCCAGGCGGGCGCCATCCGCCACGGCATTTCGCGGGCGCTGACCTATTTCGAACCGGGCCTGCGTCCGGCGCTGAAGAAGGAAGGCTTCCTGACGCGCGACAGCCGCGTTGTCGAGCGCAAGAAATACGGCAAGGCGAAGGCCCGCCGCAGCTTCCAGTTCTCGAAGCGCTGATCCCCTCCGGGGTTCACGGAAAGGCGCTTCGTGGAAACGAGGCGCCTTTTTTGTTTGTGGCTTCCCCCCACCCGATCCGCTGACGCGGATCGACCTCCCCGCGAGGGGGAGGTGGGACACAAGTAGCGGAGCATGAAGAGATGACCACGAAGGTTTTCATCGATGGCGAAGTGGGGACGACGGGATTGCAGATCCGGGCGCGGCTCGACGGGCGCGACGATCTGGAACTGATTTCGCTGGGCGAGGACAGGCGCAAGGATGCCGGTGCGCGGAAAGAGGCACTCAACGCCGCCGACATCGTGGTGCTGTGCCTGCCGGACGATGCGGCGAAGGAAGCCGTGTCGCTGATCGGGAACAAGACGACGCGCGTCATCGATGCCTCGACGGCGCATCGCGTGGCGCCGGGCTGGGTCTACGGCTTTCCCGAAATGACGGCGGCGCAACGGCAGCTCGTGTCGGGTGCTTCGCGCGTCACCAATCCCGGCTGCTATCCGACCGGCGCCATCGCGCTGACGCGGCCACTTGTGGAGGCGGGGCTGTTGCCGGCGGACTGGCCGCTCACCGTCAATGCGGTGTCGGGCTATTCGGGCGGCGGCAAGCAGATGATCGCCGAGTTCGAGGATCAGGCGTCGTCGAACTACACGCTCGAAGCCTTCCGCGCCTATGCGCTGGGCCTCGCGCACAAGCATGTGCCGGAGATGCAGCAGAATATGGGGCTCGACCATCCGCCGCTCTTCACACCGAATGTCGGGCGCTATGCGCAGGGCATGATCGTCGAGGTGCCACTGCAGCTCTGGGCGCTGCCGGGCACGCCGTCGCTGGCGCAAGTGCATGAGGTGCTGGCGGCGGCTTACGACGGGCAGCGGTTCGTGTCGGTTGCGCCGCTTGCAGAGAGTGCGGCGATGACCAAGCTCGACCCGGAAGGGTTGAACGGCTCGAACGAGATGAAGCTGTTCGTCTTCGGCAACGAGAAGACGAAGCAGGCGCGGCTGGTGGCGCTGCTCGACAATCTCGGCAAGGGCGCGTCGGGACAGGCGGTGCAGTGCCTCAACATCATGATCGGCGCCGATGAGGGGCTCGGCGTCAATCTTTGATGGAAGAGGTTTGCACGCGAAGCCGCGAAGACGCGAAGAAGAAAGGAAGAAGAAGGGTTTTCACGCGGAGACGCGGAGTCGCGGAGAAGAGAAGAAAAATTATTGCGCCTTCGGCGCGAAGACTCTTCCTGCATGAAGAAGAAAGAATTGTTCACGCAGAGGCGCAGAGACGCAGAGGTGCCATCAAGCGGGGCGAGGGCAGCAAATCCAGCATGCGCCCTTTTTCTTTTTGCCGGGCTTTGCCCGGCAAAGAAAGTCAGGCGACAGGAAACGGCCGCTTGCCAAACATGCATTCCTCTCTGCGTCTCTGCGCCTCTGCGTGATACCTTCCCTTACTTCTTCTTCGCGTCTTCGCGGCTTCGCGTGCAAACCCTTCTTTTCTTCTCCGCGACTCCGCGTCTCCGCGTGCCAATTCCTTCCTACATTCTGAGCAGGATGACGCCGGCGGCGACGATGGTGGCGGCGGCGACGGCGCGCCAGCCGAGGCCTTCCTTCAGCAGCAGGCCGGAGATGAGCGCGGCGAAGACGACGCTGGTTTCGCGCAAGGCGGCGACGGGGCCGAGCGGCGCCAGCGTCATCGCCCAGATCACCAGCCAGTAGGCGATCACCGACATCACGCCGCCGGCAAAGCCGATGGCCATGGCGCGCTGCGGCACGAGGAACCTGCGGCCGCGGCGGGCGAGCACCAGCAGGAAGAAGATCAGCCCGTCGCCGGCGAAGAGCCAGATCACATAGATATGCGGGCTTTCGGCGACGCGGCCGCCAAGGCCGTCATTCAGCGTGTAGGCGGCGATGAAGAGCGAGGTGCCGAGCGCATAGGCGAGCGCGCGCGGGTCGTTGGGCAGGCCCGCGCCATTGGTGCGGCGGAAGGCGAGGCTGACAATGCCGATGGCGACCAGCGCGATGCCGACGAAAGCCGGCGTGGGCAGGATTTCGCCGAGCCAGACCGCGCCGATGATGGTGACGATCGCCGGCGCCAACCCGCGCGACAGCGGATAGACCTGGCCGAAATCTCCGTGTTCGTAGCATTTGACCAGGAAGAGCTTGTAGCCGGCATGGAGCAGGAAGGAGAGGGCGAGGATCTGCGCGACGTCCCAGCCGGGCAGGGGAATGAAGGGCAGGAAGGGCAGCGCGACGAGGCCCGTCGCCGCCGCAATCCAGCCCATCATCATCAGCCGGTCGGCGCCGGTCTTGACCAGCGCGTTCCAGGTGGCGTGCAGCAGGGCGGAGGCGAGGACGGCGAGGGTGACGGTCAGGGTCAAGGCGAGCGCTTTCGGCGGGACCGCGGGATGGCGGCACCCGGGGAGGCTAGCCTGTGGCGCTGAGTCTGCCGAGAGGGGATTTAGGCGAAGGGGTTTGCGCTGAACCACTTCACCTCCCCCTCGCGGGGAGGTCGAAGGGCGAAGCCCTTCGGGTGGGGGGCTCGGCGACGAATGGTGGGTGCTGTGTATGCCGCGCGGCCGCGACCCCCACCCGAGAAATCCGCGTACCGCGAATTTCTCGACCTCCCCGCAAGGGGGAGGTGGAAGGTTGGTTTCGGGTTCACCCGGTATTCGTCATTGCGAGGAGCGATAGCGACGAAGCAATCCAGAAAGCCGCAAATTCCGAAGTTGCCGCTTTCTAATTTCTGTTTCGTTTGCGACGGGCGTCTTGAGCTTAATCCTGAAGTTGCAGCTAGCTGGAAATCTGAAGATCGTAGAGTTTTCCCTCTCGATCTCGACACACACCCAGTCCCGAGACACGCAGGCCGACCATCGAGTACTTGAATTCACATCGCATAGTCGTTCCGTCGCCGGCACTGAGATTTGCCACACCCATTCCGGATGCTGAATCGGACGTCAGGCGCCCACTGCTGCCAATTGCCGTTACACCGACGTGTCCTTGTTCGCTGAGATAGTATGTCTCGCCGCCGGCTGTTCGCATGACAGTCCACGGTCCTTCAAAAGTCCTGTCAGCGAACGCAACTTTCATCGTCCCCGAATTTTCGCCTGCATCCGCGGTGCCTCTTCCAATCAGCCCTGTTTCCTGTTCGACCAACGTGACATTGACGGTTGTGCACGCAGCCACCAAGGCCGCCAGACAGATCACTCCAAAATTTTTCACGGCCAATTCCCTTCGAGTTTCCAGGGCGAATTCGTCATGCAACAAATGGAGCGTCGCTGTGCGGCACCGCGCCAAGAACGGATAACCCGGGAGATATCGTATCCCTCAATCCTCGCTCTTCACCAGCACATAAGACCCCGGTGCGTCTTCCAGCACCTTCAGCTTGCCGTCGCCCGGTTTGCGCGCCGCGACCATTTCGCCTGATTTTTCCGAGAGCCATTGTTCCCAGTCGGGCCACCATGAGCCCTTGTGGTCGGTCGCGCCTTCGAGCCATTCGGCGGCGGTGGCCGGCAGGTCGTCGTTCAGCCAGTGGTTGTACTTGTTCAGCGCGGGCGGGTTGATGACGCCGGCGATGTGGCCGGAGCCGGCGCAGATGAAGCGCACCGGGCCGCCGAAGAGTTTCGTTGCCTTGTAGACCGAGTTGTAGGGCGAGATGTGGTCCTCGCGGCTCGACTGCAGATAGACCGGCACCTTGACCTTGTGGAGGTCGAGCGTTTCGCCGCCGAGCTTCATGCGGCCTTCGGCGAGCTTGTTCTCGAGATAGCATTCGCGCAGATAGAAGACATGCATGGCGGACGGCAGGCGCGTCGCATCGGCGTTCCAGAACAGGATGTCGAAGGGCATCGGCTCGCGGCCGAGCAGGTAGTTGTTGACGACATAGTTCCAGATCAGGTCGTTGGAGCGCAGCATGTTGAAGGTCGAGGCCATGGTCGAGCCCTTCAGGTAGCCGCCTTCCTGATGCATCTGGCGTTCGATGTCGGCGATCTGTTCCTCGTCGATGAAGACCTTGAGTTCGCCGGCCTCGGTGAAGTCCATCTGGGCGACCAGGAAGGTCGCCGACGTGATGCGGGTGTCGCCGCGCGCCGCCATGTGGGCCAGCGCGCAGGCCAGCAGCGTGCCGCCGATGCAATAGCCGACCGCGTTGACTTCCTTTTCGCCGGTCGCAAGTTCCACCGCGTCGAGTGCCGCATAGACGCCTTCGATCATGTAGTCCTCGAAGGTCTTCAGGGCGAGCTTCGCGTCCGGGTTGACCCAGCTGGCGATGAAGACCGTGTAGCCCTTGTCGAGCGCATGTTTGATGAAGGATTTTTCGGGCGTCAGGTCGAGGATGTAATATTTGTTGATCCAGGGCGGGAAGATCACCAGCGGGCGCTTGTGGACCTTTGCGGTCGAGGGCTCGTATTGAATGAGCTGCATCAGCTCGTTCTGGAAGACGACCTTGCCGGGTGTCGTCGCGATGTTCTCGCCGAGCCTGAAGGCCGACATGTCGGTCTGCTGGATGTCGATATGGCCGTGGCCGCGCTCGATGTCGTCGAGCAGGCGTTCCATGCCGGCGACCAGGTTCTCGCCGTTGGAGGCCAGCGTGGTGCGCAGGATTTCCGGATTGGTGAAGACGAAGTTGGAGGGCGAGACCGCATTGGCGATCTGGCGGACATAGAAATCGGCCTGTTCGCGCGTATGCGGGTCGATGCCCTCGGCGGCGCGGATGCGGTCGGTCAGCCATTTGCCGGTCAGGAGATAGGATTGCTTCATCAGGTCGAAGACGATGTTCTCCTGCCAGTCGGGATCGCGGAAGCGCTTGTCGCTGCGGCTCGGCTCGGCGACCGGGGCGACATCCTCGCCCAGCAGGAAGCGGCGGGTCATCGAACCGGCGAGATCGAGATAGCCCTGCCAGAGCGACAGCTGCGCCTCGACCAGGCGGGCGGGATTGGCCAGGTAGCTGCCGGCAACCGCCATCAGGGTGCGGGCGACGCGCTGGAACTCGTGCAGGTGGCGGTCGCCGCTGCCGGGCGAATCATCCGGCCGGGCCAGCAGGCGGGCGGCCTTCTGGCCGAGGGTCGCGGCGCGCAGCAGGTTGACGGCAAGCGCGCCCGGATCGGGCATCACGAAGCCCCGGGGCGTCTTTTCGGGGGCGGATTTGACGGTTGCGGTTTCGGCGGGGGCGGTTTCGGCGCGGGGGGCGGTCTTCTTGCGGCGGCTTTTTGGGGCGCTCATCTGCGGTCCTTGGGGGCTTTTCGGGTCTTTGTCCAGCGATCGGGCCAGCAATCGATATGGGTCGCGGGGCGCTTGGTCACAGGCCCCGGGGCGACAAAATCTTTCGCTGGCCCAGCCTATACTATAGGCTTGCGCATGTCCGCCGGATGACAGGCGGGCGGCGCCATCAAATTCAGGGAGTTCGAGAGATGTCCGCTCAGGCGAAGATGGGACCGGCGATTGCAACGGTCCTGCTGGCGGGATTGCTGACGGCGGGCTGTTCGGGACTGACCGACCAGGCGCTTTACGGCGGCACGCCGGCTGCGGCGGCCCCCGACGCGACCTTCCCGGACCTGCGCAGCGTGCCGCAGACGGCGCCGCAGACGACATCGCCCGAGGCCCAGCAACAGATCGCCGGCGACCTGACCGCCGACCGCGCGCAGGCGCGTTATGCCGACCAGCTGCTCAGGGCCGGCACGGCCGCGCCTGCCGCCGGTTCGTCCGGCCGCGCCGGGCCGCTGCCGCCGCCGCTGCCAGCGCTGGACGACATTCCGGCCGGGCTCGAAAGCGACCGGCAATCGCTCTATCAGGATGCGCCGGTGATTCCGATGCCGGCGCGGGGCGGGCATCGCGACATGGCGGCCGTGTTCAAGCTCGAAACGGCGGCCCGCGAGGCGACGCCGGCCGAGGCCGCCGTGGTGACCGAGGACGGGGCGCCTGCGGCCGCGCCGACCGCCGGGGCCGATGGCGGCCCCGAGGTGGTGCCGGCACCGACCAAGCGGGTGACCGTGAAGCCGGTGATCGGCCAGGCCACGCAGGCCAGCCAGCCCTGAGCCCGCCCGGCCACGTTCCGGCCGGATTTTCCCTCTATCCGACGGCGCGCAGGGCTTTGGCGGGGCCGGCTTTGGCGTTATAAGGGCGCCCTGTGTCCGGCCTTGCGGGCCCGTCCGCGTCTCCAGGAAGCTGCCATGAGCGAAGAGTTTCATCGCATAAAGCGTCTGCCGCCCTATGTCTTCGAGAGCGTCAACAAGCTCAAGGCCAAGGCGCGCGCCGAGGGCAAGGACATCATCGATTTCGGCATGGGCAATCCCGACATGCCGACGCCGCCGCATATCGTCGAGAAGCTGATCGAGGCGGTGCGCGACCCGAAGACGCATCGCTATTCATCCTCGCGCGGCATTCCGGGCCTGCGCAAGGCGCAGGCGGCCTATTACCAGCGCCGCTTCGGGGTGACGCTCAATCCCGAGACCGAGGTCATCGCGACGCTCGGTTCGAAGGAGGGGCTGGCCAATCTCGCCCAGGCGATCACCGCGCCGGGCGACGTGATCCTCTGTCCCAATCCCAGCTATCCGATCCATGCCTTCGGCTTCATCATTTCGGGCGCCGTCATCCGCTCGGTGCCGTTCGAGAGTGCGGACGGGTTTTTCGACATGCTGGAGCGCGGCGTGCGCCACAGCGTGCCCAAGCCCGTGGCGCTGGTCGTGTCCTATCCGTCCAACCCGACGGCGCAGGTCGCCGATCTCGATTTCTATCGCGAGGTGATCGCCTTTGCGGCCAAGCACGATCTTTTCGTGATTTCGGATCTCGCCTATTCGGAAATCTATTTCGACGGCAATCCGCCGCCCTCGATCCTGCAGGTGCCGGGGGCACGCGAGCGCACGGTCGAATTCACCTCGCTGTCGAAGACCTATGCGATGCCCGGCTGGCGCATGGGCTTTGCGGTCGGCAACGAACGGCTGATCAATGCGCTGGGCCGCGTCAAATCCTATCTCGATTACGGCGCCTTCACGCCGATCCAGGTGGCGGCGACGGCCGCGCTCAACGGACCGCAGGACTGCGTCGCCGAGATCCGCGCCACCTATCAGCATCGCCGCGACGTGCTGGTCGACAGCATGGGCCGTGCCGGCTGGGACATTCCCTCGCCGCCGGCCAGCATGTTTGCCTGGTCGCCGATCCCCGAGAAATTCCGCCACATCGGCTCGCTCGGTTTCGCGACGCTGCTGCTCGAACAGGCCGATGTCGCGGTCGCGCCGGGCATCGGCTTCGGCGAATATGGCGACGGGCATGTGCGCATCGGCCTGGTCGAAAACGAGCAGCGCATCCGGCAGGCGGCGCGCAACGTCAAGCGCATGATGAGCCATGCCGACCAGATCATCGCCGAATACGAGGAACGGGTCGGCATCAAGTCGAGCGTCGTGGCGCATCCCAATTCAACGCGGGCAGGGCGGACGTGAGCGAGGTTCTGCGGCTCGGGATTGCCGGCCTCGGCACGGTGGGGGCGGGTGTGGTCAAGATTCTGACCGCGCGCGGCGCGCATCTGTCGGCGGCGACCGGCCGGTCCATCGCGATCAGCGCCGTATCGGCGCGTGACCGCAAGAAGGATCGCGGCATCGATCTGTCCGGCATCCGCTGGGAAGACGATCCGCTGGCGCTGGCCCGGGCCGATGACGTCGATGTCGTTGTCGAGCTGATCGGCGGTTCGGAGGGCGTGGCGCGCGATCTCGTCGAGGCGGCGCTTGGCGCGGGCAAGCATGTCGTCACCGCCAACAAGGCGCTGGTCGCCCATCATGGCGGGAGCCTCGCGCGGCTGGCCGAAGCGAAAGGCGTCGCGCTCAACTACGAGGCGGCGGTGGCGGGCGGCATTCCGATCGTCAAGACAATGCGCGAGGCGCTGGCGGCCAACGAGGTCCGCAGCATCCACGGCATTCTCAATGGCACCTGCAACTACATCCTGACCGAGATGGAGACGACGGGGCGCGATTTCGGCGACGTGCTGAAGGACGCGCAGGCGCTCGGCTATGCCGAGGCCGATCCCTCCTTCGATGTCGGCGGGGTCGACGCCGCGCACAAGCTGGCGATCCTGACCAGTCTTGCCTTCGGTACGGAAGTCGATTTCGGCGCGGTGCAGATCGAGGGCATCGAGAAGATCAGCGCGACCGACATCTCCTTTGCGCGCGAGTTCGGCTACAAGATCCGGCTGCTGGCCATCGCCGAGAAGCTCGAAAGCGGCATCGTGCAGCGCGTGCATCCGGCGCTGGTGCCGGAAGGAACGCCGCTTGCCGCGGTGTCGGGTGTCTACAATGCGGTGGCGGTGGATGCCGACCGGGTCGGCCATATGGTGCTCGAAGGGCGTGGCGCCGGCGAAGGCCCGACCGCATCGGCGGTGCTTTCCGACATTGTCGACATTGCCCGCGGCCTCATCCTGCCGCCCTTCATCGTGCCGGCGGATTGCTTGAAGAAACTCGTGCAACCGCCTGTCGATACACATAAAAAGTCGTTCTATATCCGGGTGCGTGCGGTTGACCGCGCGGGCAGCATGGCGGCGATCACGCAGGCGCTGGCACAGGCCTCGGTTTCGATCGAGCGGATCGTACAGCGCGGCGACCGGAAGGATGGCAGCGGCCGTCTGCCCGTCGTTTTCGTGACGCATGAAACCGACGAAGGCACAATGGCCCGCGCGCGGGCACATCTGGCAGAACATGAGGACGTGGCGGGCACGCCGCTGGTCTTGAGGATCGAGGACGGTGAACTTCGCTGAGCGCGCGGAGGATTGCCTTGCGACATTTGTGTGAGGCCCGGACCGCCGGGCACGAAAGGGGATTTCGATGGCGACCAAGATTACCAACCTGAACCGCATGCTGGCGCTGGAGATGGGGCGCGTCACCGAGCGTGCGGCGGTGCGGTCGTCGCTCTGGGTCGGCCGCGGCGACGAGAAGTCGGCCGACCAGGCCGCCGTCGACGCGATGCGCAAGGAACTCAATGTGCTCGATATCGACGGTGTCGTGGTGATCGGCGAAGGCGAGCGCGACGAGGCGCCGATGCTCTATATCGGCGAGAAGGTCGGCACCGGCAAGGGACCGAAGGTCGACATTGCGCTCGACCCGCTGGAAGGCACCACGCTGACCGCCAAGGCGATGCCCAATGCGATGGCCGTGCTGGCTGCGGCCGAAGGCGGCACGCTGCTCAATGCGCCTGACACCTATATGGACAAGATCGCGATCGGCGGCGGATTCCCGGACGGTCTGGTCGACCTCGATGCGACGCCGGCCGAAAATATCAAGGCACTGGCCAAGGCCAAGAAGATCGAGGTTTCGGCCATCACCGCCTGCATTCTCGACCGGCCGCGCCATGCCGAGCTGATCCGCGCCGTGCGCGAGACCGGCGCCCGGGTGACGCTGATCACCGATGGCGACATTGCCGGCGTCATCGCCACCACCGATCCGGCGACCGGTGTCGACATCTATATGGGTGTCGGCGGTGCGCCCGAAGGTGTGCTGGCGGCGGCGGCGCTGCGCTGCATCGGCGGCCAGATGCAGGGCCGTCTCGTGACCTCCGTCGAGGAACAGAAGGTCCGCGCGGCCAAGATGGGCGTCAAGGATTTCAACAAGAAGTTCACGATGAACGAGATGGCGTCGGGCGATGTCATCTTCGCGGCGACCGGCGTCACCGATGGCTGGCTGCTCGATGGCGTGCATCACGTGAATGGCGGCGTCACGACCCACACGATCGTGATGCGCTCGGCCACCGGCACGGTGCGGCGTCTCAATTCGTTCCATTCGAATATCGAGAAGTTCAGCTAGGGCCGGTGCGGCGCGACCGGTTCATCGCAATCCGCCGCCCGGCGGCGGTCGCTGCAATGCGTCCGCATCGTCATGACGGGACAAGGACCGCATGTCTGTAGCCCGCAACTTTCTCGGCGTCGACCGTTCGGCCACCGGCCGGGCCTGGGTCAGCCGTCTGGCCGACGACCGGCTGGCGCTGGCCATTGCGCAGCGCGAAGGCCTGCCCGAGATCGTTGCGCGTGTGCTGGCGGGGCGCGGCGTTCTGCCTGAGGATTGCGCGGCCTATCTGGCGCCGTCGCTGAAGAACCTGATGCCCGATCCGCGCGTCGTGACCGATATGGAGAAGGCGGCCGCGCGGGTTGCAAAGGCCATCATGGAGGGCGAGAAGGTCGCGGTCTTCGGCGATTACGATGTCGACGGTGCCACCTCTTCGGCGTTGCTCTACCGCTTCTTCCGCGCCGTCGGCAGCGAGCTGCGCGTCTATATTCCCGATCGCATCCGCGAGGGCTACGGGCCCAATGCGCCGGCGCTGCTGCGGCTCAAGCAGGAAGGCATCGATCTCGTCATCACGGTCGATTGCGGCACCATGGCGCACAAGGCGCTGGGGCTTGCCGCCGATGCGGGACTGCCCTCGGTCGTGATCGACCACCACCAGGCCGAGCCGGCCTTGCCGCCGGCCTTTGCGCTGGTCAATCCCAATCGTCTCGACGACGAGAGCGGACTCGGCCAGCTGGCGGCCGTGGGCGTTGCCTTTCTCTTTGTCGTCGCGATCAACCGGACATTGCGCGAGGCCGGTTTCTATTCGGGCCGCGACGAACCCGACCTGATGCAATGGCTCGATCTGGTGGCGCTGGGGACGGTCTGCGATGTCGTGCCGCTGACCGGGCTCAATCGCGCCTTCGTGGCGCAAGGGCTGCGCGTGATGGGCCGGCGGCGCAATGCCGGGCTTGCGGCGCTGGCCGATGTGGCGCGGATGAACGGCGCGCCCTCGACCTATCATCTGGGTTTTCTGCTCGGTCCGCGCGTCAATGCGGGCGGGCGTGTCGGCCGCGCCGATCTCGGCGCGCGGCTGCTGGTCACTGAGGACGAAGAAGAGGCACGTGTTCTTGCCGAAGAACTCAATGTGATGAATGCCGAACGCCAGTCGATCGAGGCGCAGGTGCTCGAAGAGGCGCTGGCACAGGTCGAGACACGGCTGTCGGCCTCGCGGGCCAACACGCCGCCGCCGCTCATTCTGGCGCATGCACGCGGCTGGCATCCCGGCGTCATCGGCATCGTCGCCAGCCGTCTCAAGGACAAGTACGACCGGCCGAGCATGGTCGTCGCCTTCGATGCCAAGGGCGAGGGCAAAGGCTCGGGCCGGTCGATCCAGGGCGTCGATCTCGGCCGCGCCGTGACGGCGGCGCTCGAAGCCGGGTTGCTGATCAATGGCGGCGGCCATGCGATGGCAGCCGGCGTGACGCTCGATGAAGGCAAGCTCGCCGCGTTCGAGGCTTTCCTTGTGCAGCGTCTTGCCGACAGCGTTGCCGCGGCCTCCGAAACCCGCGCGCTCCGGCTCGACGGCGCCTTGTCGGCGCGTGGCGCGACGCGCGATCTCTACGAGCTGATCCAGCAGGCCGGGCCCTATGGCGCCGGCAATGCCGAGCCGCGTTTTGCCGTGCCGGCGGTGCGTGTGGTCCGGGCCGATATCGTCGGCAAGGCGCATGTGCGCTGCATTCTCAGCGGCGAGGATGGCGGGCGGCTGAAGGCGATCGCCTTCCGTGCCGCCGAAACCCCGCTCGGTCAGACGCTGATGGACCGGGGCAGCGGCTTGCTGCATGTCGCCGGGCGACTGACCGCCGATGACTGGCAGGGCAAACGCGACGTGCAGTTGACGCTGGAGGATGCGGTACCGACGCGCGACGCTATGCCCTGAAAAGGCGTTTCAGCCGTTCGAACATCTGTTCGACAAGGCGCATCGGCGCGTTCCTGTATCGCCGCATTTCGCGCGCCACCACGACCGCCCTGGCGATCGTCACGGCTTCGCCGTCGCCGGGTATCACCTTGCGCAGCGCTTCAGGCATGCAGGGATCGGAAAAGATCTCGAACCAGTTCTGCTGTTCGGCCAGCCGGTCCGCCGCCGACATGCCCGGTCGGTGGACCGCCGGCAGGTTGAGGCCGGTGACGACCGGACAGGAGGCCAGGCGCATGCCATAGGCGGTCAGCCATTTGCGCCACATATGCAGGTCGGTCCAGACGCCGTCCGGCGCCGGTGCCCAGCCGACAGGCAATCGCCGATAGGCATCGAGGCGATGACCGGCAAAGGAGAGGCCGAATATGTTGTAAGGCGTCTCGATCATGCGCCGCCGCAATTCAGCATCGGCCAGGTCGCCCGGATAGGCGGTGACGCGGCCGGATTGCGAAATGACTGCATGACGCGTATGCGCGAAGTCGGCATGGCGCAGCGTCCGGCCCATTGTTGCCAGGTGGTCGGGAAACCAGAAATCGTCGTCGCTGAGATAGCAGACGGCGTCGCCGGTTGCTTCCATGAGCGCGTCATGGCGCCAGGCTTCGCCGTGGCGCGCGCCCTTTTCGAACTTGAAAAGACGAATGCGGGGATCGCGGGCAGAAAAGCGTTCGACGATCCTGTGCGTGGCTTCGGGTGCGCCGTCGGAGACCACGAAGAGTTCGAGATCCCGCTCGGTCTGGCGCAGCACGCTGCGGATCGCGCAACGGATCATCGGTCCGTTGCTGTATGTCGGAATCAGGACGGTAAAGCGCATGACGCACCGAAGGCGAGCTGGCGGAGTTGCGAAATCGCGGCGACGATCGCCGTTTCGTCGCCCAGTGCCGTGAAAGGTGCGGGTCCGCCACGCAGATGATGGAGGAAGGCCGCGATCTCGGCCTTGAGCGGCATGTCGGCGGCCACCTGGCGTTCCTCGAACGGGTCGGCCTGCAGCGTGTTGCGGCGGCGAATGACGATGCGGTCATATTGCGTGTCGTCGAGTTCGCAGACCGCGTCGCGGCAGGCCAGCACGACCGCGCGATGCTTGTTGGGCTTGCCGGCCGACACCTCGATCACGACCGGAACGCCGCCGGCCGTCCGGCAATGGGCGATCAGACCGTCCTGCCCGGCGACGGTCGGATCCTTCCAGGCGGCAATGGCGGCCGGAACTTCGCCCAGCAGATGCAGCGCGATCGACATGTCGTGCGGCAGCAGCACCCAGACGGCATCGACATCGCGGTGATGGTTCTCCCAGCCCATGCGGAAACTGCGCAGGCCGATCACCGGGCCGAATTCCTGCGTGGCGGCGATCCGCGCCAGTTCGACGATGCCGGGGTGGTAGCGCCATTTGTGCATCGTGAAGACGAGGTCGCGCGCGGCGTCGGGGAGGCGGCGGATTCGTTCGAGGTCGGACGCCAGCGGCTTTTCGACATAGATCGGCCGGCCGCGTGGCAGCAACTGCTCCACGGCATCGAGATGCGCTGTCGTGTCGGAGGCGACGATATAGCCGCTGCAGTCGGGCAGGGCGTCGGCCGTTGCGACAATGGCGGCGGCGCCGCCGGCCCGGGCGCGGGCGATCGAGGCGTCCGAACGTGCGACCGCATGGACCTCCGCACCCAGCGCCTTCAGGTCGCGCAGGATGTGCCGGCCCCAGTCGCCGACGCCGACAAGCCCGAGATGCATTGCGCCACCGGTCATGCCGGATGGGCATCCGCCAGCAACGCACTGGCGGCCAGATATTCATCGAGCATTTGCTGGTAGCTGCCGGCTGTCCGGTCGCGCGGCGACAGGACCGGATTCCGGACGGGCCAGTCGAGGCCCAGTTCCGGCGCGTTCCAGGCGCAACCGAGTTCGTCGTCGGGCGACCAGTAGCTGGTGACCGAATAGACAAGTATGGAGGGTTCGGGGAAATAGAAGCCGTGGCAGACGCCGGTCGGAATCGTGACGCCGACCGGGTTGCCGGCGTCAGTTCCACGAAGGTCGCGCGGCCCCGGGTCGGCGAATCGGAACGGATGTCCTTGAGACCGAGCAGCATGCGGCCCGAGATCACGACCAGATAATCGGCATGCCGGACATGCACATGGACGCCGCGCAGCGTACCGGTGTTGCTGTGAACCACGTTCCACTGCACCGGTTCGACATTGGTCGCCCAGGAGGCGCGAAAGATCTCCATCAGATCGCCGCGCGTGTCGGCAATCCGGCGGATGGGGGCCAGCAGTACGCCCACAGGCAGGTCATGCGAATCGATCATGGCACGCAGTCTACAGTCTGTCGTTTCGTGACTAACCTAGTTCAAAATCCCGAGTTTCCCGCATGATTCCGGAACCGGGCGCACGCCGCGCCTGATCGGCCGCCGGCGGCCGTGCGGTGCGGTTTCGGGGGGTTGCCAGCCGCGCCTCGGCCCCTTATAAGGCGCGCTCATGGTCGGCCTCCGGGCCGTCCCGCGCCGGCCTCCCGTGCGCCCTTCGTCTATCGGTTAGGACGCCAGATTTTCATTCTGGAAAGAGGGGTTCGACTCCCCTAGGGCGTACCATTTCCCCTGTCATCGATTTCGCGCATGCCCGCGCCGGCCCGTCCGGCCGGGGCTCAGTAGCGGCCGTAATTATACTGGCTGCCGGGCCGGATATAAGGCTGGCCGGCTTCGTCCAGACATTCGTCGACGCGCCACTGGGTCATGCGGCCGAATGAGTCGGGCGCATCCATCATCACCATGCGGCAATTGTCCGGCCGCTCGCGGGCGCTGTCGCTGCCATAGGCGGCGCGGCGCTCGGCTTCGAGCCGGGCCGCTTCGAGGCGCTTGTATTCCATCGAGTCGATCGAGCCACGGCCGGGCTGGCAGCATTCGGGCGAAACATAGCGCGGCAAGGCGGAAAGCCCGGGCCCCATGCTGTCGTCCAGTCCTTGATGGAAGGGCAGATTGGGGTCGTCATGGAGGTAGGGGTCGGCCGCCAGCGGGGCGGCCGCCAGGCCGAACAGCAACAGCGCCGACAGGGCGGTCATGCGGCTCCAGCGTGTCATGGCCGAAAGCCTAGCACGATCGGGCCTACCAATGCCCGATATTCTCCATCGAGGCCCAGGGTTCGGCCGGATCGAGCGGTTTTCCCTGCTGCAGCAACTCGATCGAGATATTGTCCGGCGAGCGCACAAAGGCCATGCGGCCGTCGCGGGGCGGGCGGTTGATGGTGACGCCGGCCTTCATCAGCCGGTCGCAGGTCGTATAGATATTCTCGACCTGATAGGCCAGATGGCCGAAATTGCGGCCCTCGTCCAGTTCTTCCGGATCCCAGTTCCAGGTCAGTTCGACCTGGGCGTCCTTCTGGCCGGGCGCCGCCAGGAAGACCAGGCTGAAGCGGCCGGCCTCGATGTCGAAGCGGCCGAGATTTTCGAGACCGAGCTTGTTGCAATAGAAGTCGAGCGACTTGTCGAGATCGCTGACACGGACCATCGTGTGCAGATATTTCATGTCACGCCTTTGCCGGGTGAGGGGGTTTCGGCCATCATCCGATATCGGCGGAAGAAGGTCAAAACGGACGCGGCATGACGCAGCAACTGAAACGGGCTATCGAAGACGCGTATCGCGTGGTGGTGTTCACCGGTGCCGGGATCAGCACGGAATCGGGCATTCCCGACTTCCGCAGCCCCGGCGGGTTGTGGACGAAAATGGCGCCGATCGACTTCGCCGATTTCATCCGCTCCGAGGAGCTGCGGCGGGAAGCGTGGCGGCGGAAATTCGAGATCGACAAGACCATCGTGACGGCCGAACCCAACAAGGGCCACATGGCCATCGCCAAGCTGGTGGACATGGGCAAGGTCAGCCATGTCATCACGCAGAACATCGACAATCTGCATCAGAATTCCGGCGTGCCGCCCGAGCGGATCATCGAGCTGCATGGCAACGGCACCTATGCGAAATGCCTCGATTGCGGCGAGCGGCACGAGTTGCATGAGGTGAAGGCGATCTATGACGCATCGCCGGCCGCGCCGGTCTGCCGCTCATGCCGCGGCATCGTCAAGTCGGCGACGATTTCCTTCGGCCAGGCGATGCCGGAAGAAGAAATGCGCCGGGCCGAGGAGGCGACACTGGGCTGCGATCTGTTCCTGGCCATCGGGTCGTCGCTGCAGGTCTATCCGGCAGCCGGCTTTCCGATTCTTGCCCGGCGCAACGGCGCGACGCTGGCCATTCTCAACCGCGAGCCGACGCCGCTCGACGAGATCGCCGATCTTGTAATTCATGACGAGATCGGAGCGACGCTGGCGCCGGTCGCGATGCTGAATTAGCCCGCGACCGGCTGTTTGCGTCTAGCCTTTGTTCTTTCCCGGCGCGGCGCCCGAGTTGCCCGGGGCCGAGCCCGACTGTCCGGCTGTGGATCCGGCAAGGCCCGGGGCGGTGCCCGTTTGACCGGGCGTGGAGCCGGCAAGACCCGGCGCGGTACCCGACTGTCCAGGCGTGGAGCCCGAAAGGCCCGGGGCCGGGCCCGACTGGCCGGGTGCGGCGCCTGAAAGACCCGGGGCTGTACCCGACTGTCCGGGCGCGCTGCCCGAGAGACCCGGCGCGGCGCCCGACTGTCCGGGTGCGCTGCCCGAGAGCCCCGGCGCGGCGCCCGACTGTCCGGGCGCTGAGCCCGAAAGTCCCGGGGTTGAACCCGACTGGCCGGGGGCGCTGCCCGACTGGCCCGGAGCGGCGATGGCCGCGACCTGCGGGCCGCCGTTTCCGGTTGCGCGAACCGCGGGTTCGCTGTCGGTATCCTCAGCCCGGGCGGCGTTGCCGTTGCCACGGTTGATGTCGAGACCGCGGGCGAGACCGTTGGTCGATTTGGCGATGTCCACCGCCGCGCGCCGTTCGGTATGGATTTCCATCGCCTTGCCGGCGTTGCGTGTCCGGTCTTCGACCTTGGGGGCCACGCGGGGCGTGTCCTGCGCGCGTGCCGCATCCTTGCCGCGCTGAACCGGTTCCGCGCCGGGTCCGCTGACCTTGAGCCCGTTGCCCTTGCCGGCCAGCGTATGGGCCGTCTGACCGGGCCGGATCATGCCCACATCGCCGGTGTCGAGGTCGATCGTTTCGACCGCCCCTTCCATGACATGAACGGCGGCGCCTTCGGCATCGACCGAGACGGTGAATTTCGTGCCCTTGACGACGGCGGCAAGATAAGGGGTTTCGACCTCGAAATGCTGACGGTCCTGCTTGTCGACCTGCAGGAGAATGGTGCCGACACGCTGGAGGATGCGCGTCATGCCGCCGCTATCGCTGTCGGGCGAGACCGCAATCGAGCTGTTGGGGGAGACCATGATGGATTCGGTGCCGCGCGAAAGAACCACGCGTCCCGTCGTGCCGGTCTCGATCACCGCGCCCGGCGCGACCGTGCCGTTCGGCGTCAGGGACACCGGCATCGCACCGTCGGTCTGGATGTAGGCTTCGCCCGACATCATTTCGACATGCCATGTGGCGGGGCTTCCTGCATGCGCGGATGATGCGGCGAGCATCAGGGTGGCTGCAGCGAGAATTCTTCCACTGGTCCACTTGCGATGTGTACGGAGCATATGCGTGGCCTCCTGGCCTCGTTGACTGACCATATTCATACCACGGCCAATTGCCGGATTTTTGGCTTCTTCTTCCGCTGGTTAAGTCGCTCTTAATGCCGGACGGGCTCTACTGGCAGCGAGGTGCTGTCAGTGGTTAAGGGGGCGTTAACGCCTGACGATCTTTCGGGAGGCCGTTTTGTCCAGCGACGACGAAATGGACATTCGGGCGGCAGGGGGCTCGATCGGATGAAATTGAACATGCACGGCAAAAAGGGAAAACCGGCGCAAGCGATCGGACTTGCGGCGGCCATCGCGCTTGTCCCTGCGACGACGCCGGCGACGCTCCGTGCCGCTCCACTGGACCCGACCCAGGTCGAAAGGGGACTGCAGGACAGCGAACGGCGCTTCGTGCCGGCGGCGCCGCGTGGCGAAGGTCCGGCGATCGAGACAAGGGCCGAGGGTGCGGCGATGCAGGACACCGGCACGTTTCTGCTTGCCGGCGTCCAGCTCAGCGGCGCCGATCTGCTTCCGGCGGACGATCTTGTATCCGCCTACGAATCCCATGTGGCGACGGAAGTCGACGAGCAGACGATCATGAAGATCGTCGAACGGATCACCAATCGTCTCAAGGATGCCGGATACCCGCTTTCCTATGCGCGAATTCCGCCGCAGCATATCGTGGCCGGCATCCTGACGATCGACATCGTGGCCGGCCGTGTCGGTACGTTGACCATGACCGGCACCGAGACCCCTGAACGCTACCGCCCGATGTTCCGGACGCTTCTGGAGACACCGGTGACGACGCAGGATCTGCTGGAACGTGCGATCCTGCTCCTGCACGACAGCGCCGGCGTGTCGGTTTCGGACATCGCGCTGCAGGAGGATGAGGAAGGACAGGGCGTCTACGAACTCGCGCTCACCCTGATCGAGAAGCCGCTCGAATTTTCTATCTATGCCGACAATCGCGGCACGCGCGCGGCAGGTCCCCTGCAGCTCGGGCTTTCGGCCGCCTACAACAATCCGGCCGGACTCAACGATCAACTGGGCCTGACCTATTTCACCACGCCGGAAACACCGGAGGAACTTCAGTATTTTCAGGGCAGCTATCTGCTGCCGGTCGGATCGTCCGGTCTCACGATGCGGATTTCATCAACTTACAGCCAGGTCGATGCCGGCGGCAGCCTTTCCAGCGTCGGAACGGAAAGCAGCGCCTTCAGCACCAGCCTGGCCTTGCGCTATCCGCTCAGGCGCAGCCGCAGCATGTCAATATGGATCGGGGCGAAGGCCGACTTCCGGGATGCGCGCGAGGAAAATGATTTCGGCACCGTGTTCGATGACCGGCTTGTCGTGTTGCGCGGCAGCGTCGACTATTCGTCGACGGATGACTACGGGGGGCGGAATTTCGTTGCGATCGAAGTCAGCCATGGCCTGACAGTTGCCGGTGCTTCTGAACGTGGCGATCCCGCCTTGTCGCGGGCCGATGGCGGCGGATCCTTCACCAAGCTGAGCGGCGAAATCCACCGGCAGCAGGAGCTTTTCATCGCCGGACTTTCGCTTTCGGCCCGGCTGGCCGGTCAGATGTCGTCGGTGCCGCTGCTGTCGGCGGAGGAATTCGGTCTTGGCGGCGCACGTTTCGGGCGGGCCTATCAGTATGGCGAACTGACCGGAGATGACGGTCTGGCCGGCTCGCTCGAACTCGGCTATTCGCCCACAATGACCGCCGGTCCGGTTTCGTCGCCGACCGGCTACCTGTTCTATGATATCGGCGCAGTATGGAACGGCGACGGTCTTCCGCCGGGCCGAACGTCTCTCGCCTCCGCGGGTGCCGGCTTGCGCTTCAGGCTGGGCGAGAGCGCCCATGTCGGGCTGGAAATCGCCAAGCCCCTGACCAGGGATGCCGATGAAGGAAACGGGCGCGATCCGCGGTTCTTCTTTTCGCTTGCCGTCAATTTCTAGAATCGTATTGCGGCGCGGCCGGCATCCGGCATCCGGCATCCGGCATCTGGCAAAGGCTTCAGGCGCCGGCGAGGGCCGAGGCGGCGCGATCCTCGGTGGGACGCAGACGGTCTGGCGGAAACAGCAGCGTGACGGTTGTTCCCTCGTGGGGAACGCTTTCGATCCGCAGCCGGCCGCCATGAAGATTCATATAGGCATTGACGAGAGCAAGGCCCAGACCCGTGCCTTCATGGCTGCGGGAGAGCGATCCGTCGGCCTGGTAGAACGGTTCGGTGACACGCGCGATGTCTTCCGCGGCAATGCCGATGCCGGTATCGGCGACGGCGAGGGAGAGCCCGCCATCCGCTGCGATTGCGGTGCGGATCGTGATGCGCCCGCTCGGCTTGCTGAATTTCGCGGCATTGGAGAGGAGATTGGTCAGCATCTGCTTGAACAGACTGGCATCCGCGTTGAGCGCTGCGGAACCGTGGCCGTAATCGGCCACGAATGACTTGTCCGGTGCTTCCTTCCAGGATCGGGCGATACCGATGCAGGAATCCGTGACTTCGGCGACATCGATGTTCTCGTCGACCAGCTCGACCTTGTGCGAGTCGATGCGCGAGAGATCCAGAATGTCGTTGACGGTCATCAGCAGGTGTCTGCCGCTGTCGGCGATATCCGTTGCGTATTGGCGGTATCTTCCGTCACCCAGCGGACCGAAAATTTCGGTCGTCATCAGCTCGGAGAATCCGATGATCGCGTTCAACGGCGTCCGGAGCTCATGGCCCATATTGGCAATGAATTCGGTCTTGGCCCGGCTGGCTTCCTGCTCCTGACGATGCGCCGTCCGGATCGCTTCCTCCGCCGCGTGCCGTTCGGTCACGTCGTGGAAGGTATAGGTCACGAGTTCGCGCATCGTGGTTTCATCGTCCGACAGCGTTCGCGGGACGCGCGAATGGCTCAGCGTGTAGCGCAGGCAGCGGGTCTTTTCTGGATCGGAGGAGTTTTCGAGCAGATATTCCCGTGGAAACGCCCCCTCGGCCTCGGTCGCCTGCAGCAGCGTTGCCGGAAGCACTTCCGAAAGCCGCATTTCCAGCGCGTGACGCTCGCCGTCGATGGCGAACAGTTGTCTGGCGACCGGGTTGATCATTTCGATCTGCCCCTCGGTATCGGCAATGATGATCGCGTCGGGACTGTCATTGACCACGCTGGTGGTCAGCAGGCGGCGATATTCATTCTCCAGCCGCTGCCGCCGGATGTGCCGGCGCTGCCGGGCAATCTCCGAAAGTATGGAGTTCGCACAGACAAGCAGGATGGCGACCGACCATGCGGCCGTGTTCAGGTCGATGGCGTGATCCCGGAACAGGAGAAACCCGATGGCCTGCAGCGTGACCAGCGCGACGATGCCGATCAGTTGCAGCTGGAGCCAGGACATCCGCCTTTGCAGGAAGAAACCGGCAAATACGATGACGACAAGGCCGGCGATCACGGCAGGCGTGTCCGTCTGCCGAATGACCGTCCCCGTGGCAAGTGTCTCATAGGCCATGGCCTGAATGGCGGGACCCGACATCACGCCATGCTTCGGCACGGCGAATTGATCGCCGAGTTCGACAGCCGTTGCGCCGATGATGAACTTCCGGCCTTCGATCTGATCCCGGCCGACTTCGCCGTTCAGCAGATCGATATAGGAGATCCTCGGGATCTCATGCGTGTTGATGCTGTAATTGGTATGAAAGAACGGCTTCTCCCTGTCGGCGCGTCCCGCGAGGAGAGCAGGAAGAGAAAAATAGAACTGTCCATCGATCTCGACACCGTAGGACCCGCGCCGCACGCGGCCGTCCCGCTCGGGCGACACATTGACATTGCCGAGCCATGCATGCTGTTCGAACAGCGCCATCGGGCGCGTGACGACGATTTCGCTGGTCGTGTTTCTGTCGCCGTCGCGCTGAAAGAAGATCGGCAGGATAATGCGGCCCGATGCCCGGGCGAAGGCTTCTGCCAGAATGGCGCTGTCTTCGGGATAGCTCTCGCCGCTGAGGTCGATGTCGAGTGCAATCTGGTCGGCGCCGTTCTCGATCAGGATGTCGACGACCCGCGCATGTGTCCGCCGCGATATCGGCCACTGGTCGAGTGCGCGCAATGTCCGGACATCGATGGCCACGACCGCAAGGGTCCCGGTCGGCTCGATGTCGACAAGATCCATGCGCCGGTCGAGGGTCCAGAGGTCAATGTCCTCCCACACCCCGCCAACGCTCAGGATGGCGGTTGTCAGAAGGAGAGCGATCGAAACGACAAGCTGCTTCACCATTCCCTCGACGGCGGAATGCCACGCGATTCCTGTTGGTCCCCGATGGAGGATGGTCAGGAAACGTTAACATTTGCTGTCACGTAGTCGTGATTCGTCGCACTTCGGCCGGCGTCTGACGGTTCGGGGCGCGTGGCAGAATACCGAGATATCGAGCGGCGCCGGGTCAGCGCGCCGTTGCCCAGCCGCCTGCGACCGGGATCAGCTGTCCGGTGATGAAATCCGATGTCGGGCCGGCGAGAAAGGCGACAATGGCGGCCGCTTCCTCCGGCTTGCCGAGGCGCCGCAGCGGGATATTCGACAGGATCTTGTCGCGCGATTTGGGGTCTTCCAGCAGCGATGCCGGGAAGTAATCGGGGCTCTCGATGAAGTTGAAGGCCAGCGCGTTGACCTGGATATTGAAGCCGGCAAGCTCCTTGGCCAGCGTCAGCGCCAGCGCATTGGCGGCACCGCGGGCAGCCGCATAGATGCTGTAGTTCGGAATGCCGTTCAGCGGCGCGGCGGAAGAGAGAAACAGCACCTTGCCGGCCTTCTGCTTCTTCATCTGCGGCACGGCGGCCCGGGTCATGGCGAAGGACTTGAAGACCAGCGCCTCGAAAGTCTCGTGCAAGTCCTCGTCGGTCGCTTCGTCGACGGCGCCGCGCACGGCCGGCCAGGCATCGTTGTTGATGAGGACGTCGAGACGGTTCTCGGCCTTCAGCACGGCGGCAATGGCGGCATGCGGGTCCTGCTCGGCCAGCGCCTTGACGCCCGGGAGCCTGGTCTCGAAATCGCTTCGCGCCGAAGCGTCGGTGAAGCTGGCATCGACGCCGTAGACGGCCGCGCCTTCCGCAAGGAGAGCCCGCGCCGAAGGCCCGCCGACGAAATGAGCGATGTCGGTGATCAGAATGCTGCGTGCCATGAGGCTCCCCCGGTCGGCGTGAAATCGCGATTGTCAGCGCTTGTGCGGCCATGACACTGTGGCGGCCGGACGTATGACATGACAAGAGGGAAACGCGATCCGTGACGCAGACAAAGGGCGAGTGGTGGAAGGGCGCGGTCGTCTATCAGATCTATCCGCGCAGCTTCCGCGATGCGAATGGCGACGGAATCGGCGATCTTCGCGGCATCGAGGAGAAGCTCGATCATGTCGCTTCGCTGGGCGCCGACGCGATCTGGCTCTCGCCGATCTATCCCTCGCCCAATCGCGATTTCGGCTATGACGTCTCGGACTATTGCGCCATCGCACCCGAGATGGGGACAATGGCGGATTTCGACCGGCTGCTGGCCGCCGTTCACAAGCGCGGCATGAAGCTCATTCTCGACCAGGTGCTGGCGCATTCGTCGGACCAGCATCAATGGTTCGCCGAAAGCCAGCTCTCAACCGACAATCCGAAATCGGACTGGTATGTCTGGGCCGACGCCAGGGAAGACGGCACGGTGCCCAACAACTGGCTGTCGGCTTTTGGCGGGCCGGCCTGGTCGTGGAACCCGGTCCGGCGGCAGTATTACCACCACAAGTTTCTGAAGAGCCAGCCCAAGCTCAACTTCCACAACCCCGAAGTCGTCGCGGCCTGCATGGACATTTTGCGCTTCTGGCTCGACAGGGGCGTCGACGGATTCCGGCTCGATGTCGCCAATTCCTATCTGCACGACGCGGCGCTGACCGACAACCCGCCGCTGCCGCGCGACCAGCGCACATTTCTTGACTGGGCGCATGCGCCGCGCCTGCAGCGCCACATCCACGACGCCAACATGCCCGAGAACGAATGGGCGATGAAGCGCGTGCGGGCGACGATGAACGAATATGAGGCGCGGCTGGCCTTCGGCGAATTTTCGGAACGGCCGGAAATGTTTGGCCTTTATGCAGGCGGGGCGGAGCGGCTGCATACCGGCTACACCTTCGATTTTCTGGAAGACTGGAGTTTCGCGCCGTCGGTCTTCCGCCGCTATTACGAGGAATTGCTGGCGCCGATGCCCGATCTGTTTCCCTGCGTCACCTTTTCCAATCACGATATCGTGCGGCCTGTGACGCGTTGGGGCGGGGGCAGGGGCGACGAGGCGCTGGCGAAGCTCGGGCTGACGCTGCTTCTGGCACTCAAGGGCACGGTGCTGATGTTCGAAGGCGAGGAACTTGGGCTTCCCGAAGTCGATCTCGAACGCCATCACATCAAGGACCCGGTCGGCGATCTCTATTTTCCGTGGTCGAAGGGGCGCGACGGCTGCCGCACGCCGATGCCCTGGGAGCGCCCTGCCCATGAGGCCGGCTTCACGGCCGCCACGCCATGGCTGCCGATCCCCGACTATCATCGCGAACGCGCCGTCGATGTTCAGCAGGCGGATAAAAATTCGGTTCTGGCCCATGCCCGCGCCGTCGTCGCGCTCCGCAAGGCGCATCCGGCTCTGGCGCGCGGCGCGATCCGTTTTCTCGATGCCGAGGAGCCCGTGCTGGCTTTCGAGCGCGAAGGCGAGGGCGAAAAACTCCTCTGCGTCTTCAATCTCGGCAAGAAGCCGGAGCCGGCGCAATTTGCGCTGCCGGAGGCGGTGGGCGAGGCGGTGTTCAAGATTGGAGACGCGGCGCGCGACGGCGCAACGCTGAAGCTGGGGGCAAGGGCCGCGACGATTTTCGAGATGTAGACCGATACTTCTTGTTCCCACCCGCCCCCGGGGGGCGGGTCGATAAAATTCGAAGAATTTTTCGGGGGTGAGAGGCGGTTTGCGTTAGCAAACGCAAAGGCCCAGTGGGCCTTTGCGAGCCTCGAACGCCCGAAGCGAAGCGCAGGGCAATGCCACAAGCTTTCGTTCGTGGTTCAAAAAGGTCCAGCGGACCTTTTTGTTCGCTTTGCGAAGCACCCCGAACCCCCGAAACTTGCTCGCTGGCGCTCGCAACTTTCGACCCTCCCTCAAGAGGCGGGTGGTCTGCAAACGCTGACGCAGAATGCAGTCCTCTATTTCCTCCGTATTAAGATTAAAATCAAACGCCTCAATACGGCCTTTATCCCGCCGGAATCGGGGTCCAGATTCTGGTGACTGTACGGGGGGATTGGGCAACCTGAATGAGGGGCCCGCGTCCAACCCGCGGGCCGGAGGACATGAAGCACTCCCCGGTTTCCCGGATGTCGCTTCGACAGCGGATCCGGATTTCTCTTCTCTTCCTGCTGGTCGCGGTCTGCGCCGCGCTGTCGGCCCTGCCGGCATCGGCCGATACCGATTCCGACCTGGCGCCGGCCTTCAATCCGCTTTCCTTTGCCGCGCCGTCGTCACCGCTCGCGCCGGAGACCTTCTGGTTCAGCACGCCGGCAAGCCTGCCGGACGAGAACGCCATCGATCTGCGGCTGCACCGCGCGCTCGGCATCACGCTCTCGCCGCGCGCCGAGGTGGCACCGCCGCGCGGCGGCACTCATTCCAAGGGTACGCTCGCGACATCGTTGCGCTCCGCGGTCGAGCGGGTCAGCGACAGCACCGGCCGCCGCCTCGAATTCCGGAAGGGCGACCTGATCCTCAATATCTCCGACACGCTCTACTGGCGTCTCGATGAACCCGAGATCACATACAGGGTCCGGTTTTGAGGGGAGATCCGTTCACTTCCCGCGCCGCCGTTCCATCTCTTCCATCGTGTCAATGTCCTTGAGCGCCGCATCATCCGGCATCGGTACCTCGCAAACCGCATCCGCATGTTCGCCGATCAGATGCTTCGCTCCGGTGTCGCCCTTGGTCTCCTTGATGGCCGCGAACCATTCGCGGCCCCAGAGAACCGGGTTGCCACGCTTGCCGTTGACCGTCGGGACGCAGATGGTGCGACCCTCTTCCGGGTCGAAGGCGGCGATCAGGCGGTCGAGGTGTTCGGCTCTGATGTCCGGCATGTCGCCGAGGCAGATCAGGGCCGCATCGATATCGTCCGGCAGGCCGCTTATCCCCACCCTCAACGAGGTGCTCAGACCCTGTTTGTGACAGTTATTTGACAGTACCGTGACAGAGAGGGGGGCGAGTACCTTCTCCACCTCTGTCGCACGGTCGCCGGTAACGACGATGACCGGCTGTGCCGACGAGGCCAATGCGGCTTCGGCAACATGGCGGAGCATCGGTTTGCCGTCGACCGGCATGGTCAGCTTGTTCGGTCCGCCCATGCGGCGCGACTGGCCGGCGGCCAGAATTATCGCGGCGACACGGGGACTTGCGGGCGACGGGCGGGTGCCTTCGCGCGGCTGCGGGCGCGAGGGGATCTCCTTCAGAAGCCCGCCGACGCCCATGGCGGCGACATCGGCCGGCGTCACATCGAGGCCGGCCAGCAGCCGTGCCAGCACCCAGTCGAAGCCGTTGAGTTTCGGCGAGCGGGCGCAGCCGGGCAGGCCGATCACCGGCGTTTTGTCGTGACGGGCCAACAACATAAGGTTTCCGGGGTCGACCGGCATACCGAAATGCAGGACCTCGCCGCCTGCCTGCGCGATGCCTGCGGGCACGACGTCGCGGCGGTCGACGGTTGCGGACGCACCGAAGATCAGCACCGGCGACAGGCCCTCGGCGAGAAGTTCGCGCACAGCGCCGGCCACCGCCAACTCATTGTGCTCGCAGCGGATTTCGCGCGCGATCGTGCTTCCCATCGCGGCAAGGCGTGCGTCGAGAATGCTGCGGCTCTTGTCCATCACGCTCGTCTTGGTGTCCGGCAGTTGCGTCGCGACGAGGCCGGCGCGATGCGGCTTGAAGGCATGCAGCGTCATTGCGCTTGCGCCCTCGCGTGCGATCTCAAGCGCGCGGTCGAGTTCGGCGCGCGGTGCGGCGAATGGAATTATCTTGATGGTGGCAAGCATTTGCCGCGCGGTCACGCTTTCATATGGCGCCAGTGTCGCCACCGTGATCGCCTCGCCGATGGCGTTGATCGCGGCGATGCGCGCGGCGTCGATCTCGACGATGCCGCCCGCTTCGGCATGCAGGTTGGCCCGGCCCGTGAAGGGGGCGGCGGCGCGAATGCTGTTGCCTGCCAAGGCCTTGGCGAGCGCTTCGGCCGCTTCGTCCTCCGCCACGTCGTCCGCTTCGAGGCGCGCGGCAATGACGGTGGCGACGCCCGCCGCTTTCAGAGCCGCGACATCGGCGGCGCTCAAGTGCCGGCCTTTCTTGAAGGTTTCGCTTCCCACTTTCCGCGAATGCGCAAGGATCGCGCCTTCGGCTTCATCCGGTGTCATCTCGCCGAAGATCATTGGCGCAAGCTCCCCGTTATCTCGGCCATGATCGAGATGGCGATCTCGGTCGGGCTTTTCGCGCCGATCGCGAGGCCGACGGGCCCGTGAATGCGAGCAATATCAACATCTTCGAAGGCCGCTTCCTTCAGCCGTGCGACGCGGGCGGCATGCGTCTTCTGCGAGCCGAGCGCGCCGATATAGAAGGCGGGGCTCTTCAATGCCGCCTGCAGCGCCGGGTCGTCGAGCTTCGGGTCGTGGGTCAGCGTGACCACCGCCGTGCGCGTGTCGGGGGCAAGCGCGGCCATCGCCTCGTCGGGCCAGTCGTGACGCAAGTCTATGTCCGGAAAGCGGTTTTCGGAGGCGAAGGCGGTGCGCGGATCGATCACCGTCACGTCGTAGCCGGCAAGCGCGGCCATGCGCGCCAGCGGCTGTGCGATGTGCACGGCGCCGACGATGATGAGGCGCAGCGGCGGATTGAAGGGGTTGAGGAACCAGTCGCCATCGGGACCGGCGACGATGGCCGCGCGGTCGCTCGCCAGCACTTCATACGATGCTTTAATTAACCAGTTTTCTTCTTGTTTTTCAGTTGGATAGACGAGTTTCCCGAATCCATCTGTCAACCTTGTCGCCAGCACCACAGGCCGCTTGGCGGCGCGGTCCTTCACCAGTTGCGCGAGGATATCGGCGTCCATCTCAGCCCGTCACCGGTTCGACCATGACGCGGATGCGGCCGCCGCAGGCAAGTCCAACCTCCCAGGCCATGGCGTCCGAGACGCCATATTCGAGGATTTCGGGCTTGCCAGTGTTCAGCGTCTCAAGCGCGCGCGTTACTACATCGCCTTCGATGCAGCCACCTGACACGGAACCCACAAAGCTGCCATCCTCGCGGATCGCCAGCTGGCTGCCGGTGGGGCGCGGCGCCGATCCCCAGGTTTCGATGACGGTTGCGATTGCGACCTTACGGCCTTGTGCCCGCCACTGAGCGGCCTCCTCCAACACATTGTCATCGCTGATGTTTTTGCCGTTCACGCGGCTTTCCTTTCGGGCATGCGGGCCGGTGTGTCGGACAGCGCCTCGATCAGAGCCGTCAGCGAGGCGATGTTATGGACCGGGCGGAACTCATCGACATGCGGCAGCAGCGCCTTGATCCCCAATGATTTCGGTTCGAAGCGCTGATAGCGCAAGAGGGGGTTCAGCCAAATGAGTCGCCGCGCGCGCCGATGCAACCGCGCGATTTCGGGGCCGACGCCTTCGCCGGCGTCCCGGTCGAGCCCGTCGGTCACCAGCAGAACCGTCGCGCCCTGGCCCAACACCCGCCGCGCCCAGTCGATGTTGAAGCGGCGCAGCGTTTCGCCAATGCGGGTGCCACCGTCCCAGTCCTCGACCTTCGCAGCGACGCGGGCCAGCGCCTCGTCGACATCGCGGTGGCGCAGCTCGCGCGTCACGTTGGTCAGGCGCGTGCCGAACAGGAAGACATGCACACGGTCGCGATCATTGGTCAGCGCATGCAAAAAGTGAAGGAAAACGCGGCTATAAGCCGACATCGACCCGGAGATGTCGCAGAGCACCACCAGTGGTGTGCGACGGCGGCGGAAGGTGCGGCGTTTCAGCGGAATGACGCCGCCGGCGCGCAGGCTCGCCCGCAGGGTGGCGCGCATGTCGATCATTGGTCCATGCGCGGCAGGCCTTGTGCGGCGGATGCGGGTGTCGTCATGGACGAGGTGCAGCCGGGCGATGGCGTTTTTTGCCTCGGCCAGTTCGGCGACCGACATCTGCTCGAAGTCCTTGTCGTGCAACAGTTCTTCGGCCGAGAAGGTTTCGCTGCGGTCGATTTCGAGTTCGGGTTCGGCGGCTTCGCGCGGCCTGCCTTCGCCGAACAGGGCTTCCGCCAGCCGCCGGCTTTGCTCTTCCCGCGGTGCGTCCGGCGGCGCTTCGAGTTCAGGCAACATCAGCGCCATCATCCGGTCGAGCAGCTTGGGATCGCGCCAGAAGACGTGGAAGGCCTGATCGAAGAGGTGATGCTGCTCACGGCGTTTCACCAGAGTCGCATGGAGGGTCCAGTAGAAGTCGGACCGGGCGCCGATGCCCGCGGCCTCGACCGCCTCGACCGCATCGAGGACCTGGCGCGGGCCGACCGGTAACCCCGCGCGGCGCAACACGCGGGCGAAGTGGACGATATTTTCGGCAAGGTGGCTCATGTCAGTCGGCGGCCTGCGCCGCCATCCTGATTTCCTCGAGCAGCCGCGCCGCTTCGCTGCCAGCCACGCGGGCGATGTCGTCCTGGTATTTCAGCAGCGCCCCCAGCGTGTCGTTGACCAGTTGCTTGTCGAGGGCGACCGCATCGAGCGCCGTCAGGGCCTCGGCCCAGTCGATCGTTTCAGCAATGCCGGGGCTCTTGTAAAGATCAAGGCTGCGCAGTCTCTGCACGAATGCGACGATGTCGCGCGAAAGGTTTTCAGGCGTTTTCGGTGCTTTCAGCTTCAGGATCGCCAGTTCGCGCTCGGCATCCGGGTAATCGACCCAGTGGAACAGGCAGCGTCGCTTCAGTGCATCATGAATCTCGCGGGTACGGTTCGACGTCACGATGACGATGGGTGGTTTGGCGGCCTTGATGGTGCCGATTTCGGGCACTGTTACCTGGAAATCCGAAAGAACTTCAAGGAGATAGGCCTCGAATGGTTCGTCGGTGCGGTCGAGTTCGTCGATCAGCAGCACCGGTGGCCCTTCGACGGCAGGTTCCAGTGCCTGCAGGATGGGGCGGCGGATCAGAAAACGTTCCGAGAAGACATCCTTACCGAGTTCCGTGCGATCCTCGACGCCTTCGGCCTCGGCCAGACGAATCTCGATCATCTGGGCCTGATAGTTCCACTCATAGACAGCGGCGGCCGTATCGAGGCCCTCATAGCATTGCAGGCGGATCAGGCGGCGGCCAAGTGCTTCCGCCAGCACCTTGGCGATCTCGGTCTTGCCGACGCCGGCCTCGCCCTCAAGCAGCAGCGGGCGGCCCATCTTGAGCGCGAGGAAGACCACGGTCGCCAGAGGGCGGTCGGCGACATAGGCGCCGCGCGCCAGAAGTTCGACGGTTTCGTCGATAGTGGTGGGCAGGGTCATGGATGCAATCTATGCCTCAGCGGGCCGTTCCGCAAAATCAACCGGCCGCCGCGACGGCGCGCTTTGCCATGACGGTGATCAGATGGGCGCGGTATTCGGCCGTGCCGTGAAGATCGGCATTGAGCCCCTTTGCCGGTACCTTGATGCCGGCGACGGCTTCGGGCGACCAGTTCCTTGCCAGCGCCTCCTCCATTTCCTTGACGCGGAAGACGCCGTTCTGACCGGCGCCGGTCACAGCGACGCGGATACCCCAGGGTCCTTTGGCGACAAAGACCCCGACCATGGCGTAGCGCGAGGCCGGGTTGGGAAACTTCACATAGGCGGCCTTTTCCGGGTGCGGGAAGGTGATTTCCTTGATGATTTCACCATCCTGCAAGGCCGTATCGAACATTCCCTTGAAGAATTGATCGGCTTCGATCAGGCGTTTGTTGGTGTGGATCTTCGCGTCGAGCGCCAGGCAGGCCGCCGGGTAATCGGCCGCCGGATCGTTGTTGGCGATCGAGCCGCCAATGGTGCCCATGTGGCGTACGGCGGGGTCGCCGATGCCCTCGGCGAGCGAAGCCAGCGCCGGATTGTACTTTTTGACATCGGCCGATTGCGCGACGGTCGCGTGTCTGGTTGCTGCGCCGATCATCACGGCATCGCCTTCGGCACGGATGAAGTCGATCTCCTTCAGGCTGCCGATGTCGATCAGATCGCTCGGCATGGCCAAGCGCTGCTTCAGCGTCGGGATCAATGTCTGACCACCGGCAAGCAGTTTCGGATCATCGGCCTTGGCGAGAAGGGCTTCGGCCTCGGCCAGCGACTTCGGGCGCGCATAGTTGAACTGGTACATGAGGCTTCTCCTTATTCGGCGGCGGCGCGCGGGCGGGACTGGATTGCTGCCCAGACGCGGGTCGGCGTCGCCGGCATTTCGATGTCGCGGATCCCGAGCGCATCGGTGATCGCGTTGATGATGGCGGGCGGCGAGGCAATGGCGCCTGCTTCGCCGCAGCCTTTCATGCCAAGCGGGTTGGACGGACAGACGGTTTTCGTGAAACCGAGGTTGAAGCTCGGCAGATCGTCGGCGCGGGGCATGCAATAATCCATATAGGAACCGGTGACGAGCTGGCCGGATTCCGGGTCGTAGATGCCATGCTCCAGTAACGCCTGACCGACGCCCTGCGCGATGCCACCATGCACCTGACCCTCGACGATCATCGGATTGATGATGGTACCGAAATCGTCGACCGCGACGAAATTGACGATGCGGGTGACGCCCGTGTCGGGGTCGATCTCGACTTCGCAGATATGACAGCCGGCCGGGAAGGTGAAGTTGGTCGGATCGTAGAAGGCGCCTTCCTTGAGGCCGGGCTCGATCTCGGCGGAGGGAAAGCCGTGCGCAGTGTAGGCGGAAAGCGCCAGCTGCGCCCAGGGCAGCGTCTTGTCGGTTCCCTGCACCGTGAAGGTACCGTTCTCGAAGACGATGTCCTCGACGGCGGCTTCCATCAGATGGGCGGCGATCTTTTTCGCCTTGGTCTCGACCTTGTCGAGCGCCTTGACGATGGCGCTCATGCCGACGGCGCCGGAGCGCGAGCCGTAGGTGCCCATGCCAAACTGCACCTTGTCGGTGTCGCCATGGACGATCTCGACCTGTTCCATCGGAATGCCGAGGCGGGAGGCGACGAGCTGCGCAAAGGTGGTTTCGTGGCCCTGGCCGTGGCTGTGGGAGCCGGTCAGCACCTCGACATTGCCGGTCGGGTTGACCCGTACTTCGGCGCTTTCCCAAAGGCCGACACCGGCGCCGAGCGATCCAACGGCGGCAGACGGTGCGATGCCGCAGGCCTCAATATAGGAGGAGAAGCCGAGGCCGCGCAGCTTGCCGCGCTTTGCCGCTTCGGCCTTGCGCGCCGGAAAGCCCTTATGGTCGACAGCCTTCATGGCGGCGTCGAGCGAAGCTTCGTAATCGCCGGCATCATAGGCCATGATGACCGGCGTCTGGTGCGGGAAAGTGCGAATGAAATTGCGGCGGCGGATTTCGGCGGGATCGATCCCGGTCTCACGCGCCGCCGTTTCAACGATGCGTTCCACGAGATATGTCGCTTCGGGGCGCCCGGCGCCACGATAGGCGTCGACCGGTGCCGTGTGCGTATAGACACCGTCGACCTCGACGTAGATTGCCGGGATGTCGTACTGGCCCGAGAGCAGGGTGCCATAGAGATAGGTCGGCACCGAGGCCGAGAAGGTCGAGAGATAGGCGCCTAGATTGGCGATCGTCTTGACGCGCAGGGCGAGGAATTTTCCGTTCTTGTCGAGCGCCAGTTCGGCGTGGCTCAGATGGTCGCGGCCGTGGGCGTCCGAAAGGAAGGCCTCGGAGCGATCCGCTGTCCATTTGATCGGCCGGCCGACTTTCGCTGCGGCCCAGACACAGGCGGTTTCCTCCGCATAGATGAAGATCTTCGAGCCGAAGCCGCCACCGACATCCGGTGCGATGACGCGCAGCTTGTGTTCTGGGGCGACGCCAACAAAGGCCGAGAGCACGAGGCGGGCGACATGCGGATTCTGGCTGGTCGTGTGGAGCGTATAGACGCCGCTTCCTTTGTCATATTCGCCGATGGCGGCGCGGGGCTCCATCGCGTTGGGGATCAGGCGGTTGTTGGTCAGGTCGAGCTTGACGATTCTATCCGCCCTGGCGAAGGCGGCTTCCGTTTCGGGCTTGTTGCCGAGTTCCCATTCGAAGCAGGTATTATGCGGCGCTTCAGGATGAACCTGCGGTGCGTCCTTCGATTGGCAGGAGGCCAGCGCGACGGCGGCGGGAAGCGATTCATAATCGACATCAATCATCTCGGCGGCGGAGCGGGCCTCAGCCAGCGTTTCGGCGACAATCATTGCAACGTGGTCGCCGACATAGCGCACCGTATCGAGCGCGAGGATCGGGTGCGGGCCGACTTTCATCGGCGTTCCATCCTTCGATGAAACGGTCCAGCCGCAAATCAGCCCGCCGAGTTGATCCTCGGCGACATGCTTGCCGGTGAAGATCGCGATGACCCCGGGCGCGGCTTCAGCCGCCCGAGTGTCGATTTTCCGGATTTTCGCATGGGCGTGCGGCGAGCGCAGGAAGTATGCCCAGGTCTGACGAGGCCTTGTAATGTCGTCGGTGTAGTGGCCGTTTCCGGTGATGAAGCGGAAATCTTCCTTGCGACGAACCGGCTGACCGATTCCTTCGCCCGTGGCTGCGTTCGACATGGAACTCCTCCCTGAGTTTCCCCGTCTGTGCGTTCAGCGCATCTCCTGCGATGCAGCGAGGATGGCTTTCACGATGTTGTGATAGCCGGTGCAGCGGCAGATATTTCCTTCGAGTTCTTCGCGGACGGTCTTTTCATCGAGATCCGGCCTTCTGCGGATCAGGTCGACGGCTGTCATGATCATGCCGGGCGTGCAAAACCCGCATTGCAGGCCGTGATGTTCGCGAAAGGCTTGCTGTACCGGATGCAGTTCGCCGTTCCTTGCGAGCCCTTCGACGGTCACAATCTCTGAGCCTTCGGCCTGAACAGCGAGCATCGCGCAGGATTTGACCGCGCGACCGTCGACATGCACCACACAGGCACCGCATTGACTGGTGTCGCAGCCGACATGGGTGCCGGTCAATCCCAACTGCTCGCGAATGAAATGGACAAGCAGCGTGCGCGCCTCGACATCGGCGCTTGCAGGCTTGCCGTTGACCGTCATGGCGACAACGGGCATGCGCAACCTCCCTTGGTGACTTGTGTAGCCTCTTCATCGGAACGCCGGGGATATCCACCGCGCGGGGCCTTTTGATGGAGTCTCGACCCTCGGCCGCGCGAGGTCAAGCGCGCGCGAGGCGGATCAGGCGCCGAATATCCAGATCAGCACCACGATGACGAGGATCAGTGCCGGCCCCCAGACCCAGGGCGAAAGGCTCATACCGGCCTCTTCGTCGGGCACCAGTGGCACGCCGGTGGGCGAGATGGCATCGCTGTCCGGCGATTTGACCGGTATTCCATGTGCCATTTCATCAACCACTTCCGGCAGGTCGGAGGGGGCGGCTGCGACTTTGGAGCCGCCGGCCAGTGTCGAGAAATTGTCGAAAAATTCCTCGGCCATTCGGGCGGCCGTAGAGTCGATGAAACGCTGACCGATCTGGGCAAGCTTGCCGCCAACCTGCGCGCTGACCGAATAGGACAGGAGGGTGCCGCCATCCTCGGCGGTCGTCAGGGTGACTTTCGCGGAGCCCTTGGCAAAACCTGCGGCACCGCCATTGCCTTCGCCGGAGATCGTGTAGCCATTCGGCGGATCGATGTCGGTCAGTTTCACCTTGCCTTTGAAGCGGGCGCTGACCGGGCCGACTTTGGCTTTGGCAACGGCCTCAAATTCGTCGTCGGCCGTCTTCTCGACCGACTCTGCGCCGGGGATCGACTGCTGCAGAACGGCTGCATCGTTGAGAGCCGCCCATACGTCCTCGCGCGAGGCGGGGATTTTATATTCGCCGGACATTTCCATAGGGGCGTCTCCTTCTGGCACGGCGGGGGAGCCGGGGCAGCTTCTATACGTAGGTCAGTACCAGTGTGGTGCCAAGCAGTATGGCAATCCAGAGGACCATCGAGCCGGTCGGCCATGTCCGGGCCAGAATGCCCTGGGGACCGTGGGCGCGGTAAATCCCGTCGAGAAATCGTTCGAGGCGTTCGCCTGCCACCAGCTTCATCCAGCGCCAGGCCGTCCCGATGAACAGCGAGAGCATGCCAAGTAGACCGGCCGCCAGCCGACGGTAGGCCCAGTCAGTATCGAGAATGATGACGGCGCGGGACGCGGGCCATAATCCGACGCCTGCGATCAGGGCGAATGCGAGAGCGGCAAAGGCGATCAGCTGCAATTGGGTCACGATGTGCGTGAACGTGTAGGGCTCGTATGGCACATCATGGGGCAGGTAAGCATAGAGCATATCGGGATAGATGCCGATGCCGATCGAAACTGCAGCAGCCAGCGTCATGGCAACCAGCATGTGCGCCGGCGCTTCTTTCGGACGGAGGCCGCGATCCGCACCGAAGAATGCCGCAAGCGGAAGCCGGACTGAAGTATGCATCACTGCGCCGATATTGGCGGCGATTAGAGCCAGCCAGACCAGATAGAATCCGCCATACCCCGCAGCGCTCAGGATCAGCGATTTGGACACGAAGCCTGTAGTCGCAGGCAGAGCGGCAATAGACAGGCCGCCGACCACACAGAAGAAAGTGGTCCATGGCATGTATCGCGCAATGCCGCCGAGGTCACTTGCACGTGACGAACCGGTGCGGAAGAGAACGGCGCCGACGCTCATGAAGAGCAGGGCCTGATAGAAAATGCTGCACAATGCATGTGCAATGGCGCCATTCAAGGCCAGCGGTGTGCCGATGCCGATGCCAACGACCATGAAACCGAGCTGGCTGTTCAACGCATAGGTCAGAATGCGGCGCAGATCGTTTTCGAGGAGCGCATAGGCGATGGGGAAAAGCGCCATGGCGACGCCAATATAAATCAGGATCTCGGTACCTGGAAAACCGCGTACCAATGCATAAATGGCAAGCTTTGTCGTGAATGCCGAAAGAACAACGGTGCCGGTAACGGTTGCAGACGGATACGCGTCGTGCAGCCAGTTGTGCAGAAGGGGAAAGGCACTTTTGATGCCGAAGGCCAGCAGGATCGCCCATGTGCTGAGACCCGCGAGATCCATTGCATGAAATGCAATCGAGCCGGTTTCACGATAGTACAGCAAGATACCGGCCAACAGGATAACGCCGGAGCCAATCTGCACGATCAGATAGCGCATGCCGGCAGCATAGGAACCTTCGGTACGGCGAGCCCAGATCAGAAAGACCGAGGCGATGGCCGTGCCCTCCCAGAAGACAAAAAGGGTGATCAGGTCGGCGGCAAAGACTGCACCGATGGCCGACCCGGCATATAAAAGTGTCGCGATCTGTTGAACGGTATCGCGAACATGCCAAGCGTAGACCACCAGCATTATTGCGGCCAACGTGAAGCCCAGGCCGAATATGGTGGACAAGGCATCGACACGCATCAAGCCAACATGCATGCCCATCAGGTTGATGTTGCCGTAGGTGCCGTGGGGCAGGCCCCAAAAGACGGCGGCAGCGGCAAGCGGCACCAGCAACATGACGATCTGGCGCGGGCTTCCCTGTGGAACAAGTGGAACCACCAGGGCGGCAACAATGTAGATCAATGCGGGAGTCAGCAGATCAGGCATCGGTGTGCTCCCGCTCAAGATCAGCGGCGGGATGGGACTCGGCGTCGACGGACCGTGGCGCATAGTAATCTGCACCGCGTGTCAGCAGCTTGTGCGTCAAAAAAGCGACAAATGCTGCGGCCGCGCCGATCAACATTGCGAAAAGCCCATGAAATCCGATGAGGCTTTCGAATTCGAAATAACCGTGCTTGTCATAGGCAAAGTCGGCCATACCCAGTGCGAGGCACAGAACAGCGAGCAGCAAAATCCAGTTTCGGGCGCTCATGGTGCCACCTCCGGCAATATCGGAATGTGGAGCAGGAACTCGTAGAGCCCGTCAATCATGAAGAACAGGACGATGCACCCGATGGCCGTCACGCAAATGGGGATCAGGCAAAGGAGTGGTGCTTCCTCGATGCGATCGGCTGCCGATGGTGTTCCCGTGACCTTTGATGTCGTGCCGAAAAAGGCCCGGGCCGGTATCGGAAGCAGATAGGCCACGTTCAACAACGAACTCAGCATCAATACCCCGATGATTGCGAGCTGGCCCGCATCGGCACCTGCAAGCATCAGGTACCACTTGCTCCATGCGCCCCCCATTGGCGGCAGGCCGATAATGCTGAGGGCCGCGATCGTGAAGGCAATGAAGGTGAAGGGCATCTTGCGGCCCAGGCCGTCGAGTTCGCTGATCTTGGTCTTGTGGGCGGCGACATAAATGGCGCCGGCGCACATGAACAACGTGATCTTGCCGACCGCATGTGTGGCGATATGCATCGAACCGCCGATGACGCCCATCTGGTTCGCCAACGCCACACCAAGCGTGATGTAGGACAGTTGGCTTACGGTCGAATAGGCGAGCCGCGCTTTCAGATCGTCTTTGGTAAGGGCAACAATCGATGCGATCAGGATCGAGGCGGCCGCCAGCCAGATCAGCCAGTCTGCGGCGCCCGTCTTCGATAGAAATCCGACGCCGAATATGTAGGTTCCAACCTTCAGCATCGTGAACACGCCTGCCTTCACGACCGCAACGGCATGGAGGAGGGCGCTGACCGGCGTTGGGGCAACCATGGCGGCGGGCAGCCACCGGTGGAATGGCATCAATGCCGCCTTGCCGATTCCGAACGCGAACAATGCCAGCAGGAATGGTGCAAATGCCGGATCGAGCTTTCCGTCGAGAATGCCGCCAGCGCGGAATTCCAGCGTTCCCGCGATGTTCCATACCCACACGATGCCGACCAGCAGGAATGCGATGGATGTCGTCATCAGGATGGCAAGGTAGGTGCGGGCACCGGCCCGCGCCTCCGGCGTCTCCTTGTGGGCAACCAGCGGATAGGTCGAAATTGTGAGTACTTCATAGAAGATGAAGAGTGTGAACAGATTGGCGGAGAAGGCGATGCCAATGGCACCCGAAATTGCAATGGCAAAGCAGATATAGAATCGCGTCTGCTTCTTTTCGTCGGCGCCGCGCATATAGCCGATCGAGTAGATCGCAGTGACGATCCAGAGGCCGGACGCCACGACGGCGAACAACATGCCGAGCGGCTCGATCGAGAACGCCAGCAGCAAACCGGGCATCACCTCGAACAAGGCCACCTCGGGTCGGGCACCCTCCATGACCGGTCCGAGAAGCGCAAGCACCGCAACAAAGGTTGCGAGCGCAGCGGCGACGCTGATGCCATCGCGCAAGTTTGGCCGATTGCCCAACGCGGCAATCAGGAATGTGGCGCCAGCCGGAATGAATACCGCCAGCAGAAGTATTGTGCTGTTCGTCGTCATGTGCGCCTCACTGCCAAAGCATGTTTGAGGCGCTGATCAGCGCGGATGCCGCACGGCTGGCCGCGGCTGTCGTCAGCGCAGCGTAGGTTCCGAAAAACACTGACAACGCGACGAGGCCCCAGGTTGGCAGCAACATCCAGAGCGGAGCCTCCTTGCGCGAAACGCCTTCGGGAGGCGGTTGCAGATAAGCCGCCTCAACCACGCGCCACACATAAATGATGGCAAGCAGCGATGATGCCATGATCAACAGGGCGACGGGCCACCAGTTCATCTCAAGCGCCGCCAGTACCAGGTACCACTTGCTGATGAAACCAACCGTCAACGGCAGGCCGATGAGGCTCAGGCCGGCCACGACAAAGGCGGCCGTCGTCCATGGCATGTCGCGGCCGATACCTCTCAGGCTTGAGATCGAACTCGTGCCGGTCGCAACGATATAGCAGCCGGCGACCATGAAGAGGGCACCTTTGGTAACGGCGTGGTTGAAGAGATGAATGACGGTCGACATCAGACCTGTATGAGAAAGGAACGTCAAACCAAGCAGCATGTAGCCGACCTGTGCGATGCTTGAATAAGCCAGCATGCGTTTCAGGTCATCCTGGAATATGGCCACAATGGACGCTGCAAACATGGCGACGACCGCCAGCGGCAACACGACATGCCGGAGCGTTGCCGCCTGAAAATCGTAATCAAAGCCAAACACCGTGAACATGAAGCGCAGCAGGACATAGATCGCCACCTTGGTGGCTGTTGCCGCGATGAAGGCCGTTACGGCCGATGGCGCAAAGCTGTAGGCGTTGGGGAGCCAGAGATGCAGCGGGAACATCGCCAGTTTCAAGCCGATGCCGATCAGTATGAATACGAACCCCATCCGCAATGTACGGCTGTCGCCATGCTCGGCGATGCGCTGTGCAAGATCGACGAGGTTCAATGTACCCGTGATCATGTAAAGCATACCGATGCCGATCACGAAGAAGGTCGCACCGATCGTGCCCATGATCAGATAGTTGTATGCCGCCGTCAGAGCACGCTTGTTGCGGTCTGCACCGGTCGCGATCAACGCGTAGGTTGCGAGCGATGAGATTTCGAGGAAAACGAAAATGTTGAAGGCATCGCCGGTGATGGTAACGCCGAGCAATCCCGTCATGCAGAGCAGGAAGGCGGAGTAGAACAATGGCTGACGGGGCGCGGCAATCTCGAAGGCAATGCTTGCGCGCGCATAAGGCAACACGAACAGCGCCGCCCCCGAAACAATCAGCAGTACAAAGGCATTCAGAATATCAACGCGATACTCGATGCCGATAGGGGGCGCCCAGTTACCCATTCGGTAGGAGATGACGGCGCCATCAAGAGTGATCAAGAAGAGGCTGACGGAAACGGCAAAGGTCAGAATGACTGTGGCGAAGGCAAGCGCCCAGGCGCCTTGTCCCTTTTTCAAGATGGCGCAAAGCGGAGCCGCCAGCATCGGCAAGACGACCTGCAACGCGGGCAGATTCGCTTCGATCATCGACCACATCAGTGCTGACCTTTCATGGCCGGTGCAGACGCTTCAGTGTCCAGTAGATGCTCGGCCGCGATGATCTCGTCCTCCTCGACGGTGCCGTAGGTCTCACGGATGCGAACGACAAGGGCAAGTGCCAGTGCCGTTGTCGCTATGCCGACCACGATGGCCGTCAGGATCAGCACATGCGGTAGCGGATTCGAATAGATTGCATCGGGGTCATCGACGAGAATCGGGGCGGTGCCGCCTATGACCTTGCCCGTCGAGATGTAGAAGAGAAATACCGCAGTCTGGAATATGTTCAGTCCGACGATCTTCTTGACGAGATTGCCGCGGCTTACCGTGATGTAGAGGCCCGTCATCATCAGGACGACAAACATCCAGTAGTTGTAGTGCGTCAGGACAAACTCGAGATCGAGAACGATTTCCTGCATTACCAGTCCTCGTCCTTGATCTGCGGGTTGTGCGAGGCAAAAGCGACGAAGATGGCCATCATGACCGCGGCGACTGTCAACCCGACGCCGAGCTCAACTACGATGATACCCCACTCCTGAGCATGTGCAGGATCGGACGCGAGCGCGTTGTAGCCGAGATAGGCGTCTCCCAGCAGCATGGTCACGACGCCGGTGCCAGCAAAAATCAGCACGCCGATTGCGGAGAGAACGAGAAGCAGGCGCGGCGGTAGAATTTCGGTCATGGCTTCGACACCGAAGACAAGTGCATAGAGGATAAAGGCGACGGCAAAGATCACGCCGGCCTGGAAACCACCACCAGGGCCGTATTCGCCATGAAACTGAACATAGAGCGCGTAAAGCAGTATTGGCGGGATCAGCAACTTTGAAACGACGCGAAGAATCGAGTGATGTTCCATTTCGTCAATCCTCCCGCCGTTGTTTCGACGGTGCGTTCGGATTGCGTGCGCCACCACCGCCGCCGAGCAGCAGCAGGACGGCAATGGCGGCGGTAAAGACGACGACGACTTCGCCCAACGTATCGAAGCCGCGATAGCTGGCCAGGATCGCCGCCACAGTATTGGGAATGCCGATCTCGACCGGTGTGCGTTCGAGATAGGCCGGCGCCACATGCGTTTGCACGGGGTTGTCGGCGGCACCGAAGGGGGGCATGTCGAGCGTGCCGTAGATCAAGGCGGCGCCGGCGATCGCGCAGACCAGCAGCGGCAGGAATGCAGAGTGTGTCACCGGCTTCTCATCACGTACCGTGAGCGCCAACGTGCCGAGCATCAGGACTGTTGAAATTCCGGCGCCGACCGCTGCTTCGGTGAATGCTACATCCATGGCGTCGAGCGTGACGAAGAGGCCGGCCGATAGAAGGCTGAAAACTCCCGCAAGCATCGCCACTGCGAACAAGTTACGCAGCCGCGTGATGGCGACGGCCGTCAGTACGAGAAACAGGAAGAGCAGGATGTCGATGACGGCGATGCCGACAAGTCCGGCGCTCATGATCTGGTCTCCTCGCCAAGGACTTCGGACGACTGGTTCTTGCGAAGGCCCATGGGGCGTAGTCCGGCCGTGTATGCTGCATTGGCGACTGCGTGGGTCGCGGTCGGGCTTGTGACAAAAAGGAAGAGGCCGATCAGGATCAACTTGAGTGATGCCTGCGTCATACCCGCCTGAAGGATCATTCCGAAGACAATCAGTTCGGCGCCGATCGTGTCGATGATGCCTGCGGCATGGATGCGTGCCCACACGTCCGGCAGCCGGATCATGCCGAGGGCGCCGATCAGCAGAAAGATACTACCAACCGCAAATGAAATGCCGCTGGCAATATCGATGACGAGTTCGAGCCACGGGTCCATTGTCAGTCCTCGTCTTGCAGCGTGCGGCGCCCGAGCGCGCGATAGCGAAAGAATTTCAGAATTGCGATCGTCGCGACAAAATTGATCAGCGCGTACAGCATCGCGATGTCGAGAAAATCCGGCCGCTCGGTGATGAACCCCAGCAGGCCGAGCAGCAACACGGTCAGCGTGCCGAAGGTGTTGACCGCCAGGACGCGGTCATAGAGCGTTGGACCGGCGAAGAGACGGATCAAGACCAGCATCATGGCGACGAACAGCGCAGCGGTGGCGGCGAGCAGCATGGCCATGTCAGCGCGCCTCGATCCGGGCGACTCGGCGACCCATTTCGGCAAAACCTTCCGGCCCGGACGCTTCCTCGGTCAATGCGTGAACGAGAAAGATGCCCGGCCGTGTCTCGACCGTAACCGTACCGGGCGTCAGGGTGATCGAATTTGCAAATATGACATGGCCCATGTCGGTTTTCTGTGGGGCCGGAACGGCGATCAACTGCTGATGTAGCGGCATGTTGCGGGCCAGAATGACCTTCGAGACGGCAACGGCCGATTTGAATATTTCTCCGCCGAGCCAGCCCCAATAGAGCAGCAGCGTCAGCCGGAGCTGAATCGGGACCGCTTCGTCATCCAGCAGTTTCATGCGAAAGGCCAGATAGAGCGTCAGGGCGCAGGAGAGCAGGCCCAGGGCGAGCAGGAAGGGCTTGAAAAAACCCGACAAAGCCAGCCACAGAGCGAGTAACGCGACTGACAAACCGATCGCCTTTGCCATGTTGTCCCTTGCTCGCCGACCAGGCGGGGTCAAAGATACCCCATCGGCCGTCCAGCCGGTTGATCGAGAGCCCGGTTCCTTGACGCGGATGGGGAGGATATCGATCCGCTGCCGGGCCAGAATCCTTCGTGAGGCGGCCAATATGCAATGCGGTGGCTGCCCAGGGCAAGAAAGACCGGTTTGGCGCGGCCAAAAATCGGGCGGCTCGCCCCGCTTTCAATGATTAACCGAGACTGTTATAGTCAACAATTCAAAATGGGGGGTCCTGGGGAGGAACCACGGACCAGTGAGAAATTCCGGATCGGCCAATACTTGAGGTCATTTAGGTTTGACCGTCCGGACGTCGATCGTGGTGGGGATGGAAGAGCGGTTCGAAATCTCGGCGGATTCTGTCGGTGTGTCCTTTGAGGTCACCGGCGTGGTCAAGTGGTTCGATGCGGTCAAGGGATACGGCTTCATCATTCCCGATGACGGGCGTGACGATGTGCTCGTGCATTTGTCCTGCCTGAAGCAGATGGGGCTCGAGGCACTTGAGGAAGGCGCCACGGTGACTTGCGAGGCTGTGCGGCGACCCAAGGGCAACCAGGCGGTTCGTGTTATCGATGTCGACGAAACGACGGCGATCAGACCCGCCGGCGCTGCACCACGAGCGGCCAACAGGGGAACGCTGTCGGGGGTGGTGCCGATAGGGGACTTCGAGACGGCGGTGGTCAAATGGTTCAATCGCGCGCGTGGGTACGGGTTTGTCACGCGAGGCGAAGGAACGCCGGACATCTTCATTCACATGGAGACCCTGCGTCGGCATGGCATTCGCGATTTGCTGCCGGGTCAACAGGTGCAGGTCCGGTTTGGTGAGGGGCCGAAGGGGCTCATGGTTGCCGAAATCGCGCCCGATACCCCGTCAGGGGACTGATCCCCGGCCCTCGCCGATTATTCTGAAGAGGGGCGTCTGCAGAACGCTTCCGTCAACCGGATTTCCATTTCAGCATGACCGATTGCGACGACGACAATCCGCCGGACGGCTTTGTGCTGTCATCGGGCAGGGGGCCTTACACCAGCCACAATGGACCGTTCTTCCACAAGGTGACGGAAAAGGGGTTCGTGCACGGCGTTCGGGTCAGGCAGCGCCACTGCAACTCGCGCGGGATCACACATGGCGGCATGCTGATGGCATTTGCCGACGGGCTTCTGGGAACGGCAGTCTGGCGGGCGACGCAAACCATTGCGTTGACCGTGCGGATGAACAGCGATTTTCTTTCCGCGGCGCGGCCTGGCGAATGGCTTGAAGGAACGGCAGAGGTGACGCGGGCAACCCGGTCGGTCGCGTTTTGCGAAGCCAGCCTCTATGTCGGCCCAAGGCCGGTTCTGAAGGCCAGCGGTGTGTTCAAGCTCATGGCGCGCCACAAGTCCCAGAACTAGTCCGCTTCTTGCGGTTGCCGTGAGGCCCATCGGCGGTGTATTGCAGGCCGAACGGCCCTCGACCAGTGGGGGCGTATGTCGGGGCGTAGCGCAGCCTGGTAGCGCATCTGCTTTGGGAGCAGAGGGTCGCAAGTTCGAATCTTGCCGCCCCGACCAAACCTCGTTGCGATTGCTATGCCGCATAGGGCATAGATGCCCTGATTTCGGCACCATCAAGCCACCATGCCCGGCCGGCAAGCTTCCGTATGGCATGGGCGGGCCAGAGCATTGTGCCATTCTTCGAGACCGATCCCGTCAGATCGAGGATGCATTCGATGTCCATCTGATTGAATCCGCGGCTGGCGAGAAACGCGATGGCGGTGTCGCGATCGAAATACTGATTCATCTCCGGCGCTCCTTCGATCTTGAGGATGCCTCAAGGCCCTGATGCGGCATGCCGCCCTCCCCGAGGGATGGTGTTGTTATCACTTGCAAATTCGGCTGTTTTAGGGCGATAAGAATAAAGTTTCGCGACGTTCCCCATAAGATCGAGGGAATCTGGCTCAGGGGCATAAATTGGCGCGCGCACGCATCTACAGACCGGCAAAAACGGCCATGCAATCGGGACGAGCCAAGACCAGAAAATGGCTGCTTGAATTCGAGCCTGCCAGCGCCCGCAAGGTCGAGCCGCTCATGGGCTGGACCAGTTCGGGCGACATGGATTCCCAGGTGACGCTTCGTTTCGACAGCAAGGATGAGGCAATTGCCTATGCCGAGAGGCTCGGACTCGACTATGAGGTCTTCGAGCCCGCTGCGCCGCGCCGTTCGATCAAGGCCTATGCCGACAATTTCAAATATGGCCGACAGGGACTCTGGACCCATTAGGCCTGCCCGGTGTCTCGATCCCGTAGCTCAACCGGATAGAGCAACAGATTTCTAATCTGTCGGTTGCAGGTTCGAGTCCTGCCGGGATCGCCATGCATTTGTTCATCCATTGAGGCCGTGCCGATGAAGGTTGTCTTCGACCCGGAGCAGAAACGTCATTATCCCCGCCATTTTCTGGTAAATGGCGTTGTGGAAGCCAATCCCGAGGTGCCCGAGCGTGCTGACCGCCTTCTGGCCGGTGCCTGCGAGGCCGGACTCGCGCAGCTTGTGCCGCCGGTTCATGGGCTCGATGCCATTTCGGCCGTCCACACGCCCGAATATGTTGCCTTTCTCTCAGGCATTCACGAACGCTGGATGCGAATAGAAGGGGGCTCGGACGAAGTCGTGCCGGGCATTCATCCGAACCGTCGGGACGGTGCCTATCCCCTCTCAGCTGTGGCGCAGGCGGGCTATCACATGGCTGATGGCGCCTGTCCGATCGCGGCGGACAGTTGGGCGGCGATCAAACGCAGTGCCGATACGGCAACAGAAGCTGCGCGCCTGGTTCGGGACGGCGAATCCTGGAGCTATGCGTTGAGCCGACCGCCCGGCCACCATGCCTTTGCCGATATGGCGGGCGGCTTTTGCTATCTCAATAATTCGGGCATTGCGGCACATGTGCTTCGTGGCGCGAATCACCGCGTTGCCATCCTTGATGTCGATGTGCATCACGGCAACGGCACGCAGGGCATGTTCTACAGACGGTCCGACATCCTCACGGTTTCGATCCATGCCGACCCCGTTCGCTTTTATCCGTTCTTCTGGGGCCATGCCGACGAGCGCGGCGCAGGTGCGGGCCTCGGCTATAACTACAATCTGCCGCTGCCGCGGGGGACCGATGATACGGCATACATGCCCGCATTAAGGGCAGCACTGCGCCGCATCGAGGCGTTCGCGCCGGGTGCCCTGGTGGTTGCGTTGGGTCTGGATGCCTACAAGGATGACCCGCAGGGCGGATTTGCCATCACGACCGATGGATTTGGGCGGATCGGCGAAGCGGTCGGACGCCTGGGGCTGCCAACGGTGCTCGTGCAAGAGGGCGGCTATCTCTGCGATGATCTGGGCGCCAATTTGACCAGCTTTCTCAATGGCTTCGGGGCTGTCCACGCGCTTTGACGCGCAGCAGACTTGCCGGAGAGCCGTTTGTGACCAACCTTTAACTTGTGTGTTTGAACCCCGCTCCGGATCATTGTGCGTGAGGCCGGAGCAAGAAGGCTGCTCCGGATATGCCCGCATGGGAGGGAAAAATGCGTCGACAGGCTGTCAGCAATTCCACTGCGGCGAAGGACAGGCGACAGATATTGTCTGTTGCCGTTGGTTTTCTGGTTCTGCTCGCTGCGATTGCATTTACCACCAGAGTTCACGCATCAGACGTACTCGCCGAGCCATCCAGGCCGGACCCGGCGATCGAAGGTCAACCCAACGAGGCTTCGGGACAGGATCTCTACAGCCGTGGTTTCTATCCGGAAGCTTTGGCCGAGTGGAAGAGGGCGGTCGAGATCAACAAGGATGCCGGGGCAGCCTTCCGACTGGGCGAGGAATATTTCGACGCGAAAGTTGTCGAGCGCGATGTCGAAGAGGCGCTTAAATACTACTTCATCGGAGCCCGCGGCGGCGACCGACGGGCGCAGATGGATCTTGCTTCCATGTATGACAAGGGGTGGGGTGTCGCACAGGATATGAAGGCGGCCGCGAAGTGGTATGAGGCTGCAGCGCGGCAGGGGCTCGAAAGCTCGCAATACAACATTGCCACCATGTATGAGGACGGCGTTGGCGTCGAAGCGAGCAAGGTCAAGGCCTATATGTACTACCAGCTGGCGATCGAAGGCGGGTTTCCACGCTTTGCAGCTGAGGCGATCGAGCGCCTGGCCGGCTCCATGACGGCCGCCGAGATCAAGGAGGCATCCGTTCTTGCTCGTAACTTCCAGCCGCTCACGCCGGTGGAGAGCGTCGCAGAGGTTAAGGCTTGGGATGATGAGACGGACGTCAATTGAGGCTGCAGCGTTCGAAAGAAACGGCCCCGGGAAAATCCCGGGGCTTTTTCTTTTGGTGTATGCGTTGAGGCGCTATCATTCGCCGGCGCAAACGGAGATGCATCATGACGGACGTATGGTCGAACTGGTCGGGCTGGGTGAAGGCATGGCCACGGCAACTGGCGACGCCGGCATCTGAAGAAGAAGTCGCCAAGATCATTCGCGACGCGCAAGGGCCTGTCCGGGTTGCCGGGCGCGGGCATTCCTTCACTCCGCTGGTCGAGAGCGACGGAACGATCCTGACGCTGTTCGGTCTGTCGGGCGTGGTCGATCATGACCCGGAGTCGATGATCGCGCGCATCAGGGCAGGCACGACGATCCGGGATCTCGGTCCTGCGCTTTTCGAACACGGACTGGCACTGGTCAATCAAGGCGACATTGACAGGCAGACGCTGGCAGGTGCCGTCGGAACCGGGACGCATGGGACGGGTGGCGGGCTGGGGTCGCTTTCGGCGGGCGTCAAGGCATTCCGTTTGGTGACAGCGAGCGGGGAGGTGATGTCGTGCAGCCGCACCGAGAATTCCGACGTCTTCGATGCGGGGCGGGTCAGTTTCGGCAGTCTTGGTGTGATGACCGAGATCACGATGCAATGCGCGAAGACCTATGCACTGGAGGAAACCGGCGGCCGGATGCCGATTGCCGAGGCGCTCGACCGGGCCGAAGCGCTGCGTGACGAAGGACGTCATTTCGAATTTTTCTGGTTTCCCTTTGCCGATCAGGCGCTGATCAAGTTTCTGAAAGAGACTGACAAGGAGCCGCGCCCACGGCGTCGCAGGCCCGATGGCGAGATGTCGCGTGATGACAAGATCATGCAGCTGGCATGCGATGTCGCGCGTGCCTTTCCGTTCCTGCGCGGCCCTCTGCAGCGGCTTCTGACTTCATCGAGCGGTTCGCGTTATTCGAGTGGTTCCATCAACGGGATCGAAGGCCAGTCAGCCAAGGTGCGCTGGTCGCATGATGCGTTCCCGAGCGATCGCAACGTTCGTTTCAACGAAATGGAATATGCGGTGCCAGCCGAGAAAGGGCCGGATTGCATTCGTGAGGTTGGCGAGCATATGCGGAAATGCGGGATCAATTTCCTCTTTCCCCTGGAGTTCCGCTATGTCGCTGGCGACGATGCGTGGTTGTCGCCATTCTATCGCCGCGACAGCGTGACGATCTCGGTCCACCAGTATCACCGCCAGCCTTACAGGGCCTTGTTTGCCGGCGTCGAGGACATTTTCCGTCGTTATGAGGGGCGACCGCATTGGGGCAAGTTACATACTTGCGGTGCGAAGGAGTTCGAGGCGTTGTATCCGAAGTGGGATGATTTTCAGGCCGTGCGGCGTCGGCTCGATCCCGCAGGAAAGTTCCTCAACGACCATCTGAGGCATGTTTTCGGCGAATCCTGACGATCAGCCGGCTTCGACGATCGCGACGGTCTGCCCTTCCGATATCGCCTCGTCCTCGGCTACGAGGATTTCGGCCAGTCTGCAATCCGCCGGGGCGCAGACGGGTATTTCCATCTTCATCGATTCGAGGATCAGGATCGGATCGTCTTCGGCCAGATGGTCTCCCGGCTTCGCCTCGATCTTCCAGACCTTGCCCGTGATCTCGCTCTTTACGTCGATGCTTGCCATGTCTTCCCGGTCCTTTATTGATTGCAGGCACGCAGGCGTTCGAAACCAGCCTCCAGATCGGCCGTCAGGTCGGCCGGGTCTTCAAGCCCGGCATGGAGCCGCAGCATTGGACCGGCCGCTTCCCACTTTGTGACGGTACGAATTCTCGTCGGGTCCTGCGGAATGATCAGGCTTTCGAACCCGCCCCAGGAATAGCCCATGCCGAACAGTTCCAGTCCGTCGAGCATAGCCGCCAGTGCTGCTTCGGATGCCGGGTTGAGCTCGATGGCGAAAAGGCCGCTTGCTCCGGTAAAGTCGCGGCGCCAGATCGCGTTGCCGGCGTGGTTTGGGAGTGCGGGGTGTATGACGCGCGCAACCTCCGGGCGACCTGCCAGCCATTCTGCGAGCATCAGGCCGGTCTTCATATGACGTTCCATCCGTACCGCAAGCGTGCGGATGCCGCGCAGCACCAGGTAGATGTCATCGGGTGCGGCGCAAAGCCCGAGTGCCCCATGATTGGCAATCGTTTCGCGCCACGAAGCTTCTGTCGTGGTGATGGCCCCCATCATCACATCGGAGTGGCCGCAAAGATACTTGGTCACTGCCTGAATCGAAATGTCGACTCCATGGTCGAACGGCTTGAAATAGAGTGGTGACGCCCATGTATTGTCGAGCATAAGAATCGCACCCGATTTGTGGGTGACTTCGGCTATCGCCGGGATGTCCTGAACCTCGAACGTAACCGAACCAGGCGATTCCGCGAAGACGACGGCGGTGTTCGGTTTGATGAGTGCGCCGATGCCACTACCGATGCATGGATCGTAGTACTCGACGTCGATACCGTAACGGCGGAGAACACGCTCGCAGAACTGGCGGGACGGCTCATAGACGCTATCGGTTATCAGCAGGTGGTCGCCGGACTTTAGATGTGCAAGAAGAGCGGTGGTGACAGCAGAAAGACCCGACGGGGTCAGCAAGGTGCGGTAGCCACCCTCAAGCTCGGCGATCGCTTCCTGCAAGGCGGCACTGGTGGGCGTGCCTCGGCGGCCATAGGTGAATGGCTGCTTGCGCGTTCGCACGGCATCAAGGGTCGAATAGAGGATTGTTGAAGCATGGTAGACTGGCGGGTTGACGATTCCGAAATTCGCATCCGGGTTGCGGCCGGCATTGACGATCAGTGTATCCTGCTTTTTTTTCATTGCGTGGCGTCCGTCATCTGGCTTGTCCAATGCCTTGCAGAATGTGATCCATAGCGGGGCGGGTCGCCTTCAGGCGGGGAAACAGCGGGTTTGCATGGATATACGGGGTTTGCGCATGGACCGTCGGCGGTTAGTCTGAACGAATCCAGCATAGCATTTCCACCGGCCGCGCTGACAAAGGAAGCTGAATGAGAAATCCCGTGGTCGCCCTGTTCTTGGGCATCCTGATTGGCGTGGGCGGGCTCTATTTCATGTTGCCCTATGATGCGGCGGCCGTTCTGGCTGGGCGCGGCGCAGCGCCAGTTGCGACCGCGGAAGTCGAGCCGGGGGACGAGCTTGCGGGAGCTGGGGAAACCCTGCTGCGAGTCCGGCAACGCGGATTTCTGCGCTGTGGCGTCAGTCAGGGACTTGCCGGCTTTTCCAGCCCCGACGAACGGGGGCGCTGGTCCGGCATTGACGTTGACTATTGCCGCGCGCTTGCGGCCGCGATTTTCGGCGACGGTGAGAAGGTGCGCTTTCGTCCGCTCTCGGCCAAGGATCGTTTCACGGCGCTTCAATCCGGCGAAGTCGACATTCTTTCGCGGAACACGACATGGACCATGTCGCGCGACACGCAGCTCGGTTTCGACTTTGCCGGTGTCATTTACTACGATGGGCAGGCCTTCATGGTACGGAAGGATTCCGGCATCACCAATGCGCGGCAACTGGCCGGCGCGACGATCTGCACACAAACCGGCACCACGACGGAGCTGAATCTGGCCGACTATTTTCGCGGGCGCGGCCTTGAATATCGTGTGCTTTCGTTCGAAAAGAACGACGAGGCGATCAGTGCATACGATCAAGGGCGTTGCGACGGGTACACGACCGACGCCTCCGGCCTGTATGCCGAAAGGCTGAAGATGCAGCGCCCGCAAGACAATGTCGTGCTTCCGGAAATCATATCAAAGGAACCTCTCGGACCCGTTGTCAGGCAGGGTGACCCGCAATGGGCCGATATCGCGCGGTGGACGCTTGCCGCCTTGCTCAATGCCGAGGAACTGGGCATCACTTCGGGGAATATTGAAGACATGAGGGAAAGCGAGAATCCGCTGGTTCGCCGCCTTCTTGGTACGGAGGGGGCTTATGGCGCGTCGGTCGGGCTTGGGCCCGATTGGGTTGTCGATATCGTTCGCGCCGTCGGTAATTACGGGGAGATCTTCGAGCGGAATGTAGGCGTCGATACGCCGCTCGGCATCGAACGCGGCCTGAACGCGCTCTGGACCGACGGCGGCGTCATGTACGCGCCGCCGATTCGCTGACGACGATGCGCGAGGGGGGCGGGCAAGGAATGCAGAAACCAGTCAAACGTGGATCGGGTATGGGGTTCAGCTGGTACAACCCCCGCTTGCGCTCGATTGTCTATCAGGCTGGCGTGCTGGCTGCCGTCATTCTGATTATCTGGTTTTTTGCCACGACGGCGCAGCAGAATCTTGCACGTCTCAATATTTCTACCGGCTTCGGCTTTCTGGAAACGACGGCCGGATTCGGTGTCATCCAGACGCTTATCCCCTATACGGAGCAATCGAGTTACGGACGCGCGTTTCTCGTCGGCTTGCTCAACACGCTTGTCGTTGCTGTTATCGGCATTGTTCTTTCGACGCTGCTCGGGTTTGTTGTTGGCGTTGCCCGGTTGTCACGCAACTGGCTGCTGGCGAAGATTGCCGCCGGCTATGTCGAGCTGATGCGAAACATTCCGCTGCTGCTTCAGCTCTTCTTCTGGTATTTTGCGGTGCTGCGGCCTTTGCCCGGGCCAGCCGACAGCCTGGAGGCGCTGCCGGGCGTGTTTCTGAGCAATCGTGGCCTGATCCTGCCGGACCCCGTACCCGATGCCGGGGCTGGCCTGTTCTTCGGTGCGCTTGCGGTTGCTCTTGCGGCAGGCATTGTGCTGGTGCGCTGGGCGCGAATGCGGCAAAAGGCAACGGGGCAATTGTTTCCGGCATGGCGTGTTGCCGGCGCTCTCGTTGTCGTTCTGCCGGCCTTGGCATGGGCGATCGGAGGGACACCGTTCCATCTCGAATACGCGACGCGCGGCGATTTCGATTTCAGCGGTGGTTTACGCCTACTGCCGGAGTTTGTCGCTCTCGTTCTCGGACTGACGCTCTATACCGCGGCATTTATCGGCGAGATCGTTCGAGCCGGTATCCTGTCCGTCGATCGCGGGCAGGGCGAAGCGGCTGCCGCACTGGGTCTCAAGGACAGCACGACGCTGCGGCTGGTGGCCATCCCGCAAGCGCTGCGTCTCATCGTCCCGCCGCTGACCAGTCAAATTCTCAATCTGACCAAGAATTCGTCGCTGGCAGTGGCCATCGCGTATCCCGATCTCGTTGCAGTGTTCGCCGGAACGGTACTCAACCAGACGGGCCAGGCCATCGAGGTCATCGCCATCACCATGGCCGTTTATCTGACCCTCAGTCTTTCCACGTCGCTCGCAATGAACTGGTACAATGCGCGTGTCGCGCTCAAGGAACGATAGGTCATGAGCGCCATCGACATCATCCGTCCGCCCCAGCGATCCAGATCGGTGCTTGCCTGGCTCCGGCGCAATCTCTTTTCGAGTATTGGCAATAGCGTTCTGACGCTCGTTGCCATCTACCTTCTCTGGCTCACCGTGCCGCCGCTTGTCAATTTTGCAATTCTTGATGCAGTTTGGACCGGCGAGACGCGCGAGGCCTGTCTCGGCGAGGGCAAGGGCGCCTGCTGGCCGCTGGTATGGGCCAATTTCGACCAGTTCGTTTATGGCCGCTATCCAGCATCGGAAATCTGGCGGGTCAATGTCGTCTTCGCGCTGGGGTTCATCGCGCTGGTGCCCATGCTCATTCCGTCGGCCCCGGCCAAGCGGTTCAATCTGATCTTTCTGTTGATCGTCTATCCATTGATCGCCCTTGTTCTGCTGGCGGGCGATCGCCCGGGCCTTCCGCCGGTTCCGACCAGCGAGTGGGGCGGATTGCTTGTCACGCTGGTTGTCGCTGTGACGGGTATCATCGTGTCTTTGCCGCTCGGAATCGTGCTGGCGCTTGGCAGACGTTCATCGATGCCGGCCATTCGAACACTCTCGATCGTCTTCATTGAGTTCTGGCGCGGCGTTCCACTTGTCACGGTGCTGTTCATGGCGAGCGTCATGTTGCCACTGTTTCTGCCGGAGGGAATGAGCCCCGACAATCTGCTGCGCTGTCTGGTCGGGGTTGCGCTGTTCTCTTCTGCCTATATGGCCGAGGTGGTTCGCGGGGGGCTTCAAGCCGTACCGGCGGGACAGTATGAAGCGGCGCGCGCAGCCGGACTCAGCTATTGGCAGACAATGGGGCTTGTCGTTCTGCCGCAGGCGCTGCGGCATGTTATTCCCGGCATCGTCAATACCTTCATAGGTCTTTTCAAGGATACGACACTGGTCCTGATCGTCGGTATCTTCGATCTTCTCGGCCAGGTCAGAGCGCAGCTTGCCGATCCGACATGGACCGTGCCGCAGGGCGCGTTGACCGGCTATCTGTTCGCGGGAATCGTTTTCTGGATCTTCTGTTTCGGCATGTCGCAATATTCAAGTTTCATGGAGCGTCGGCTCAGCGCCGGGCGCGGCCGTTAGGAGGACTTCATGGCAGCGGATGCCGCAACGGCGATGCGCATATCGGACAAGGTCATGATTGAAATGTCCGGTGTCCACAAATGGTTCGGCGATTTTCACGTTCTCAAGAACATCAACCTTATGGTGCGGGAGGGTGAACGAATTGTCATTGCCGGCCCTTCCGGATCTGGAAAATCGACATTGATCCGCTGCATCAATCATCTCGAAACGCATGATGCCGGGAAGATTGTCATCGACGGTATCGAGCTGACGGAAGATCTCAAACGGATCGACGAGGTCCGGCGCGAGGTCGGCATGGTCTTCCAGCAGTTCAACCTGTTCCCGCATATGACGGTTCTCGAAAACTGCACCCTGGCGCCACTCTGGGTACGAAAGATGCCGGAACGGGATGCGCGCGACATGGCGATGAAGTTTCTCGAACGAGTGCGTATTCCGGAGCAGGCCGACAAATATCCGGGTCAACTTTCGGGCGGCCAGCAACAGCGTGTCGCAATCGCGCGGTCACTATGCATGAATCCGAAGATCATGCTCTTCGACGAACCGACCTCTGCGCTCGACCCGGAGATGATCAAGGAGGTTCTCGACGTGATGGTCGAACTCGCGCAGGAGGGCATGACAATGCTGTGTGTCACGCACGAGATGGGCTTTGCGCGCGAGGTCGCCAATCGTGTCGTCTTCATGGATGAGGGAGAAATTATCGAGGAGGCGCCGCCAGCGGAATTTTTCAGCAATCCGAAGAACGAACGAACCAAGATGTTTCTGGCACAGGTACTGGCGCATTAGTCGCCGGCCGTCAGTCCAGTTCCTCAAGTTCGACTTCTTCCTGCGCATAGGGCGCGAAGCCGTGACGCTGGTAAAGGGGCAGGGCGCGGGGGTGGTCGAGCGTACAGGTCTGCACGATCAGGCGTTTTGGATGGCGAGCCCAGGCGAGGACGATTGCTTCACACAAGAGAAATCGTCCTAGGCCCCTTCCGATATACTCAGGCATCACGCCGAGAAAGGAAAGTTCGGCGCGCTCATGATTCCGGAAATCGAGTTCGATGAAGCCGGCCGGGGTGCCGCTGCAATAGAGCACATAGATTTCGACTTCATCGTCGTGGATGATGGCAGCAAGTGCGTCGTCGGAGAGCCGCTTGCGATTGACCCAGACATATTCCCGGCCGATTGCGTCATAAAGGTAGCGATAGAAGTGGACCGGCATCCGCTCGGCGCGCATCAGCGCATATTTTCCAAGCGGGCGTGGTGCCGGCGGGAGCTTCGGCTCCGCCAGCATTTCCAGATGCGTGACGACAGTCTTGTGTCTCTTTCCCAAACGCCCCTCTTGCGTCATACCTCGGCGGGCAGATCCGTGATGGCGCCCCATTCGGCCCATGAGCCATCATAGACCGCGACCTGCGGCTTGCCGAGTACGGCGAGGCCCAGAGCAAGAATGGCGGCGGTCACGCCCGAACCACAGGTTGTGACGACCGGTGCGGAAAGGTCGATTCCTGCCCCCTTGAACAGATCGCGGAGTTCGTCAGGTTTCTTGATCGTACCGTCCGCCGAAACCAGTTCCGATGCCGGCAGGTTGAAACTGCCGGGAATGTGGCCGCTGCGCAGTCCTGGACGCGGCTCGGGTTCCACGCCCTGGAACCGGCCAGCGCTTCGTGCGTCGAGCACCTGCTCTACACATGTATCGAGATTGCCCAACATCTGTTGGCGATCCCGGATCAATCCGGTGTTGCGTCGTGCCGTGAAGTGGCAGGTGCAATGACGGGGCGTTGTGTCGTCGAGCGGGCGTCCCTCGCTTTTCCACTTCGGGAGGCCACCATCGAGGACGACGACGTCGTCATGTCCCATCACGCGAAACATCCACCAGACCCGTGCGGCGCTGAACAGGCCGGCGCCGTCATAAACGACAATGCGATTGCCGTCGCCAAGTCCAAGTGCGCGGACGCGCGACGCGAACTTTTCCGGTGCGGGCAACATGTGCGGATAAGGGCTTTCGAGATCGCAGATTTCATCGATATCGAAAAACACGGCGCCTGGAATGTGTTCGCGCTGGTACTCGGCGCGCGGATCGCGCTGCGCCTGCGGCAAATACCAGGAGGCATCGACGATCCGGACATCCGGTGCGGCGAGATGGGCGGTGAGCCAGTCGGTCGTCACGAGCGGCGAGGCGGGGACAGACATTCATCGACTCCTTGCGTTCCGGCCCGGCTGTTTTTTCAAAGCCAATCCGGAACAGGCAAACCCTTTTCCCTCAGGAAGTCCGGATTGAACATCTTGCTCTGATAGCGCGTTCCGTAGTCGCAAAGGATGGTGACAATCGTATGACCGGGACCCATCTGTCTTGCGAGCCGGATCGCGCCCGCGGCATTGATGCCGCTTGAGCCGCCAAGACAGAGTCCTTCTTCCTTCAGGAGGCCAAAGGCAATGGGCAGCGCCTCCGCATCGGGTATCTGGAACGCCTCATCGATCGGTGCATCCACAAGATTGGCCGTTATGCGTCCCTGGCCGATGCCTTCGGTGATCGACGTGCCTTCCGCCTTCAGTTCCCCGTGCTTGTAGAAGTTATAGAGCGCTGCCCCCATCGGATCGGCGAGACCGATCACGACATTCTTGTTCCGGGCCTTGAGCGCCATGCCCACCCCGGCAAGCGTTCCGCCTGTGCCGACGGCGCAGATAAAGCCGTCTACCTTGCCGTCTGTCTGACGCCATATTTCGGGACCGGTGGTTTCGATATGGGCAAGCCTGTTTGCCACATTGTCGAACTGGTTGGCCCAGATGGCGCCGTTCGGTTCCTTTGCGGCCAACTCCTCGGCAAGGCGACCCGAATACTTGACGTAGTTGTTCGGGTCCTTGTAGGGCACCGCCGGCACCTCGATAAGCCGGGCGCCGCAGAGCCTCAGCATGTCCTTCTTTTCCTGCGACTGGGTTTCGGGAATGACAATGACACTCTTGAATCCAAGCGCATTCCCGACCAGCGCGAGACCGATGCCAGTATTGCCTGCCGTACCTTCGACAATCGTGCCACCCGGTTTCAATGTGCCACGCTTGACGGCATCCTGGATGATGTAAAGCGCTGCACGATCCTTGACCGATTGTCCGGGGTTGAGGAACTCGGCCTTCCCGAGAATCTCGCATCCGGTCTCCTCCGAGGCGCGCCTCAGGCGCAACAGCGGCGTGTTGCCGATCGAGTCGACCAGTCCGTTCTTTATTTCCATGAGGCTTGAGGCTTTGCTGTTCGGTGGCAAGGGAACTGGAACATACGGAGGGGGCGGGTGCTGTTCAAGGTCGAAGGATTGCTGTTTTTCCTCACCTTATCCGTGATTTGTTCAGAATAAGCCATTGAATCATAAGTGTTGTCTTCGCGTCCACAATGCGCCCATCTTGCGTGGCGGCATGGGCGTCGGCCAGCGGCACGACGACAGCGCGTATGTCTTCCTGTTCCTCCGCCAGTCCGTGGAGCCCGCCGACGTCCGAGAGATCGGCTGGCGCTGCATAGAGATATGACCGTTCGCCATAGCCGCCGGGCGAGGACCAGACGGTCGAAATGTGGATGGGGATGCCGATCCTGCAGTCGGCCTCTTCGCGCGCCTCGCGGGCAGCGACGTCAGGGGGCGTTTCGCCTACGTCGATGATTCCGGCTACCGCTTCGAAGAGCCAGGTTGCCTCACCCCAAACGAGACCGCAGGCGCGGAACTGCTCGATCAGAAGAACGGCGTCGAGCGCGGGATCGAAGGGTAATACCATCGCCACTTCGCCGATCGTGTAGATGTCGCGGGTCACATCTCCGGACCAGGCGCCGTCGAAACGCCGGTGACGAAATACGAGACGCTCGAGCCTGCCCCAGCCGCGGCCGATCAATTCACGAGAGCGAATTTCGACGTCAGCGAGGCGGCGCGGTGTCGGTATGAGGCGTTCGTCCATAAGAAAGGCTCCAGACTGCCGAAACGCGCAATCTAGCAGCCGCACTCAGGGTCGGGCGAGCGTCACTTGCGTTACGTCGATATTGCCGGAGCGGAAACCAGCTTCGCAATAGGAGAGGTAATACTCCCACATGCGACGGAAACGTTCGTCGAAGCCCTGGCGCTGGATATCCGGCCACGCGGTGCGGAAGCGCTCGCGCCACTGACGCAACGTCTCGGCGTAGTCGAGGCCGAATTCGAGATTGCCGGCCCAGGTCAGCCCGGCGCGCTGGACCTGTTGTTTGAGGACCGATGGCGAAGGCAGCATCCCGCCCGGAAAGATGTAGCGCTGGATGAAGTCCGCCCGTTTTCTGTAAGCCGCAAAGGAACGGTCGGCGATGGTAATGATCTGCAGGCCGGCCTGACCGCCGGGCTTCAGGCAGTTTCGTATCTTGTCGAAATAGGCGGGCCAGTATTCCTCGCCGACGGCTTCGAACATCTCGATCGAGGCGATGCGGTCGAAGCGTTCATCGACGTCGCGATAATCCTGGTAGCGAATCTCGACCCTGTCATCGAGGCCTTTTCTGGCCATCCGTTCACGCGCAAATGCAAGCTGCTCCTTGCTGATCGTAATGCCGGTCACACGACAGCCGATTTCGCCTGCGGCGTATTCGGCAAAGCCGCCCCAGCCACTTCCGATTTCCAGCAGATGATGTTCGGGGCCAAGGCCGATGCGTTCGGCGAGCGAGCGGTACTTGTTGATCTGTGCGTCCGAAAGATCTTGATCCTTATGCGCGAAGCGCGCCGATGAATAGGTCATGGTCGGGTCGAGCCAGCGGCGGTAGAAGCTGTTGCCGAGGTCGTAGTGGTATTCGATATTGCGCTTCGAACCGCTTTTTGAGTTGCGGCGCAGCAAATGACCCAGTCGTGCCACGAAACGGAAGACCGGATTGCCGGTCAGCTTTTCCTGCAGGGCATCGGCATTGCCGAGAAAGAACTCGAGAAAGGCTGTTACGTTGGGGCTGTCCCACATGCCATCGAGAAAGGCTTCGGCAGCACCCAGGTCGCCGCTGGCGAAGAACCGACGGGCCAGACTGAAGTCGCGAATGACCATGACGGCATCGCTGCCCGGTTCGGCACCCTTGAAGCGCAACCGGCGACCGTCCGGCAAAATCACGGTCAGGGAGCCGCAGCGGACTCGAAGCAGCAGCCTGAACGCAACGCGGGCCAGGCGAGGGATGCCAGTGAGCAGGGCCAGATTGGCAGGAGTGGCATCGATCACAGCCTGTTGCGCGGCCGGTTCCGCCGTCGCAGGGGCATCGTGCGCGTCGTTGCGGTCGATAAGTGGCACGTCCTGCATTGCTGCGAGACCTCCTCCTTCATTCAGCCGTTGCGGGGCAGTATAGGCGATGTCCGGGAAACACCCAACGTTTCCCGGTGTGGTGAATACGGCAGGGGTGGGGGAGCGGTTCAGTCTGCAGAGGCGCTTTCGGTCGCCCGGCCACAAAAAAAGGCCGGCGACCAGACGGGTCCGCGGCCTCTATTGCGTCTCGGTTTCGAAGTGGCTCCCCGGGCCGGATTCGAACCAGCGACCAATCGGTTAACAGCCGATTGCTCTACCACTGAGCTACCGGGGATCACATCGAAATGGCCCGGTTGGGGCCGCCGATGAGCGCTGCATATAGCAAAGACATTTCGCCCATGCCAGCCAAATGTCTTGTTACTGCCACCTTTTCCCCTTATCTGCCCGGAGGGGCGGGTTGCCGGGAGGGGCTCTCGCAAACCTCTCGGAGAGAGCAGTCGGACATGGCCGCCGTACGTTTGGGCAACAGGAAGTTCAGGGTCCCCGGGACCCCTATCGTTCGAATCGTCGTGGGAGTCATCCTTATTATCGGCGGCGTTTTCGGCTTTCTGCCCATGCTGGGCTTCTGGATGCTGCCGCTCGGTGTGGTTGTATTGTCGGTCGATCTCCACCCGGTTCGCCGCTTCCGGCGGCGTGTCGAGGTCTGGTGGGGTCGCCGCCGGCGGCGCAGGCGTGCCGAGCGCCGGGCGGCGCCGACGCGGCAACTACCTTCCTCAGTCGATCCCAAGTGAACGAATCGGGCGGGCCAGTGCAAACGGCAAGCCGCTCAGCAGCGCTTGCAGCATCCGCCGATCCTGATACTCGCCATTGAGCGACAGACGCGGCAAGTTGCAGGGCGTTTCCGCATGACGGGGCATGATCAGACCCTTGCGTGTCGTCGTGGCCGAACGGAAGCCGAGCATCGCGGCGCGGGCGAAATCGGCTTCGCCAGCGGATGACGGATCGCCATAGGGATAGGAGAAGTGGCGCGGGCGATAGCCCAGTTCATCCTCCATCCGCTTCATGCCTTCCTCGATATCCGCTATGGCGCGCTGGTCGGAAAGACCGGCTTGTGCAAAATGCGCTGCCGTGTGTGCCTCAATGCCTGCAAGCGGATGCGCAGCCAGCTTGCGAACCTCGTCCCAGTTCATGGCCAGTTCGCGCGTCAGCGCCGGCATGTCCAAGCCGTGCTCGGCGGCGAGGCGGCGGATTTCGGCGCGGAGGACGTCCTCCGGCAGGGCGCGCAAAGCCCAGTAGATCCTGTTCCAGGCGGCCGTCTTCTCACCGGCATCGCGGGTGAACATGGCGATCTCGCCATCAGGCAGCATGACGCGAATGGCGATGGCGGCGGCGATGATGCGCTCAAGTGCGACCCACCATATTTCGGCGGTACCATCGGGTAGACCGGTCGTCAGATAAACCGTGAACGGAACGTCGTGGCGTTCGAACACCGGCAGCGCGTCGGTCAGATTGTCGCGATAGCCGTCATCAAGGGTGAAGACCGCGAAACGCTCCGAGCGGTCTCCCTCGATCAGCCGGGTCACTGCCTCGTCGAGGCCGAGACAGACATAACCGAGTTCGCGGACCAGTTCGATCGCCTCGGCCAGAAAGCCGGGCGTGATCTCGAGCAGGCGATTGGGCGCAAAATCGGTGTCGTCGGGTTCGCGCACGCGGTGGAGCATGAAGATGACACCGATCCCGGCCATGGATGCCGGCGCAAGGCGTGCTGCGCCACTCGCCTGAATGGCCAGCAGGAGGCGACCCATTGCGGTCGGCCTTTGTCGAAACTCCGATTGCAGCCTGGTCATTCCTGAAACCTGTGAGAGGGCCGGCGAAGTGGCATTCTGGCGCGGAAAGGTTAACGGGATTCGACTAGCACGGCCCTTGCAGTTCGATGGGCAAGGCAGGAATGAGCGTCCGGAATCGAGAAAAACAGGGCGGCCTGCTGATCGGAAAGACCAAAGAACAGCATGGCGAGGCCCCCCATGACGCCGCTGAAGAGAATGCATGCCGCCAGCGCCGGCATGTCGATCAAACCTGAGAGCGAAGCGCAGGAATCCGCGCAAATTCTGACAGGACCGTGGCGTGAAAATCCCGCTGCGGCACCCGAGGTGCGGCTTTCGGTTCACCAGGAATTCGAACCGCTGAAGGCGGTCTGGCAGGAACTCGAGCAGTCGGGCGACTGCACGCCGTTCCAGACCTATGTCTGGCTCACAGCATGGCAGCGCCATATCGGGACAAGGCAGGGCGTCCGGCCCGCGATTGTCGTCGGATGGGACACGTCAGGGAACGCCCTCTTCATCCTGCCGCTGGCGATCCGGATCGGATTTTTCTGCAACCGGCTTTCCTGGCTTGGCGGCGATCTCTGCGATTATCAGGCTCCCCTTCTTTCGAAGAAATTCCCGGCGCAGGTCGGATCTGACCGGTTTGCCGCGCTCTGGACCCGGATACGCGGATTGCTGCCGGCCCACCACATCGTGTCGCTGGAGCGCATGCCCGAACAGGTCGGCGCGCAGCCCAATCCGTTCATGGCGCTCGACGGAGTTCGCCCCCATGCCTGCTTTGCCCACAAGACGATCCTCAAATCCGATTGGGAAAGCTATTACGGCGAGAAGCGTTCATCGGCGAGCCGCAAGCGAGACAAGCAGAAGCGCCGCAAGACCGAGGAGCTCGGTGCCGTGACGCTTGTCACGCCCGATACGGCCGAGGCGCGGCTGCAGGCGCTCGATGTGCTGATGGCCCAGAAGTCGGTCGCCTTTGCCCGGATGGGTGTCGCCAATCTCTTCGACAAGGCGGGCTACCGTGACTTCTATCGCGATCTGGCGGCCAGCACGGAAGCGGCCGACATGATTCACGTCTGCTATCTCGATGTCGGCGGCAAGGTTGCGGCCGCAAACTGGGGCGTCAGCTTTGCTGGGCGCTACTCCTATGTGCTGGCCAGCTACGACGAGACGGCCGAAACGGCCAAATACGGCCCGGGGGTGATCCAGTTGATGGAGCTGATGGCACATGCCACGGCGACCGGTCATGACGAGTTCGATTTCACCATCGGCGACGAAGCCTACAAGGAGCAATGGTGCGAGGTGGAAGTTCGCCTCCATGACCATAGGGAGCCCAGCAGCCTGCTGGGCTGGGTCGGCCTTGGCCCTGAAATCGCCTATGCGGCGGTTAAACGTTTCATCAAGCAGAGCCCGCTACTTTGGCCCAGGTTCATCCGGATGCGCGCCATGGCCGCCAAGTGGCACGTTATCGGGGCCTGAGGGCTTTCTTGATGCATGTTAACGCACTCCCGCGACCGTTGCGGCGGATCGGCGAGGCCATCGCCGCGAGGCTTGACGACGGACATCTGGCTGGCGTCGTTCGCGGCGCCGCGTTCGTGATGGGCATACGGGTGGCCGGGGCAGCCATTGCGCTTCTCAGTCAGGTTCTGTTGGCCCGCTGGATGGGCGTCTACGAGTACGGCATCTTCGCCTATGTCTGGGTCTGGGTCATCGTGCTCGGCATCGTCGTGCCGATGGGATTCGGTACCTCGGTGCTGCGTTTCGTGCCCGAATACCGCGCCAGATCGAAATGGCGCCGCATGTCGGGGATGTTGACGGCGTCCTTCTATATTGTGCTTGCGATCGGTCTCGTGACCGCACTTGTCGGCACCGGAATTCTCTGGGCGGCGCGCGGTCATATCGAGAGCTATTACCTCCTTCCGCTTGTCGTTGCACTTCTGTGCGTTCCGGCCTTCGCGTTGATGGACTGGCAGGAAGGCGTCGCCCGCGCATTCGGCTGGGTCAATCTCGCCTATATACCGGCCTATATCGTTCGTCCGCTGGCAATTGTTGTATTTGCCGGCGCCATTCTGCTGTTCTCCGGCACGCCGACCGGCCTGCAGGTCACGCTGGCCGCTCTGGCCGCCACCGTGCTGACGCTGGTCGGTCAAAGGTTGCTGTTGATCCGCCGTGTCGCGCAAACGGTTCCGAACGCGCGGCCAGTTTTTCACGTCCGGCACTGGGTTGCGGTTTCAGCGCCATTGGTCCTGGTCGAGGGGCTTTTCCTGATCCTGATCAACACCGACATCGTGCTGCTCGGTTACTTTGTCGATCCGGACGAGATCGGCGTCTATTTCGCCGTGACGCGCATCGCCAATCTGATGGCCTTCATCTGCTTTGCCCTGTCGGCGCTGGCGGTTCCCAAATTTGCCGAGCTTCACGCCGCCGGCAAGCATGATGAACTGCAGACCTTCATGCATGGCGTTATCCAGTGGATATTCTGGCCGACACTTGCGGCGGGCCTCTTCCTGCTGTTGGTCGGCGAGTTTGCGCTTGATCTCTTCGGTGCAGGATTCGCTGCGGGCTATCCGGTGCTGGGGCTGCTGATGCTTGGATTTCTGGCGCGCGCCGCCACCGGGCCGATCGAGTACCTGCTCAACATGACCGGCAATCAGAATGCGACCGCCTTCGCGTATTGCTGTGCTGCGGTGCTGAACATCGCGCTCAATCTGATGCTTGTGCCGCGTTTCGGTCTGATGGGTGCGGGAGCATCGACGGCGATCTCGATTGTTTTCGCAACGGGATGGCTCGCCATCATCGTGAAGCGCCGTCTGGGCATCACGGCGTTTGTATTCGCCGGCTATCGGCATCGCCTGTTCGCTGCTGCCTGACAGCTCGGAGAAAGACCATGACAGATATCCGGCAACACGGCTTTCACCCCGGCTTCGGGCATGCCGGTAGCTTGGCTGCCGCGCCGCTATCGGTCGAGGTGCTCAGCCATGCCGCGCGTTATGCCTACGACCGCCCGCCTTCGGTCGACATCGTTGTCCTGGAAAGCGCCGACGCGATGACCCCTTATCTCGACAGCATCGACGCGCTGGCGCGTTCATCGACCGACACCAATCCGCAATTCGAGAGTGTGACCCTTGCGGCGTCGATGGAGCACCTTCAGAACGGCGGCACGACCCGCATTGCCCTTGTATGGAGTGAGCCCGGTAGTGACGGCCGCCGCTTGCTTCTCGGCGTATTCCCCTATCAGGCTGCGAGATGGCATTTCGGAGTACCGCTGCCTGTGTGGTCGATCTGGGAGCATATTCACAGCTATTCGGCAACGCCGCTGGTGCGCACCGGGCATGAACATCATGCGGTGCGGCGCTTTCTCGGATTTGCCGACCAATCGGGCGCCGCACTTGTGCGATTTCCGCTTTTCGAGGCTGGCGGCGCATTCGATGCGGCTCTTGAAGACATATTGGCCGAGCGTGAACTGGGCTTTCGCGAAACCGATCGCCATGAACGGGCCTTTCTGCAGTCAGATCTTTCCGAGGAAGCCTATCTGTCGACGCATATCCGCAAGAAGAAGCGAAAGGAATTTGCGCGGTTGTGGAACCGCCTTTCGGAGCAGGGCCGGCTTGAACTCTCTGTTCATGATGGCGGTACCGATCCAGAAAAATGGGTTCAGCGTTTCCTGACGCTTGAAGCGGGCGGATGGAAAGGAAGGCGCGGTACGGCATTGAAGATGCGCCCCGGCGAACGGGCCTGGTTCGAGACCGTCTGCGCGGGCGCGCGCGCGCAGGACAAGCTCGTCTGCACCGAATTGACGCTCGACGGCCGGCCGATCGCCATGCTGACCAGTTTTCGGGGCGGCGAGGGGCTCTATACGTTCAAGATCGCTTTCGAGGAGACCTACGCGAAATACTCGCCTGGAACCTTGTTGATGCTGAAAGGCATAGGCGCCTTTCTGAGTGACGGACGAACCCGATGGGTCGATTCCTGCGCCGTACCCGGCCATCCGATGATCGATCACATATGGGCACAGCGCCGCACGATGCGGAGCCTGTCGGTTGCGACACGCCATCGTGCAAGCCCGATGATGCTTTCCTGGAGCGCGGCGATGACGCGTCTGGCTGAAACAATCCGAGGCCGTTTGCGCCTTCTCTACAACAGGTTTCGCAAGGAGATTGAAAATGACCAGGCTCATTGAAATCGAACAGGGAACCGTCACGTCATCGCTGCCGGAAGCAAGCTTTCGGGTTCGCCATCATCTGGCCGAACATCCCTTGTTCCGGCTGGAGCGGTTGGCGGAGCTGGCCGCGTCCCTGCCGGCCGACCAGATCGAATTCAACGGGCCGGTCGATCCGAACCAGGACCCGGATATGACGCCGTCCAACGGAATGACGCCGGAAGAGACCGTGCGGCGCATCGAAGATGCAAGATCATGGCTGGTCATCAAGAACGCCGAGACCGATCCGGCATACAAGGCGCTGCTTGACGCATGTCTCGATCAGGTGGCGCAGCAGACCGATGGCCTGATGGGTGCAGCCCTCGACCGGCAGGCGTTTATCTTCGTGACGTCGCCGGGCAATGTGACGCCGTTCCATTCGGATCCGGAGCAGAACTTTCTGTTGCAGATTCGCGGGTCGAAACGGATGTCATTGTTCGATCACCGCGATCGGGCGGTCGTGAGCGCGGCCGACTCGGAACTGTTCCCGGGAAAGCATCGCAATCTGCCATATCGCGACGACTTCGAAGCGAAGGCAACGCATCAGCACATCGAACCAGGCGAAGGTATCTTCGTGCCGATCTTCGATCCGCATTGGGTGAAGAACGGCGATGCGGTCTCGATTTCGTTTTCGATCACGTGGCAGACCCAGGAGACGCGGCGTCTGGTCAAGCTGTCCTATGTCAATGCCGTCCTGCGCCGCTTCGGATGGCCGCAAGCGCCGGCTGGCAACAACGAGACCTGGGACTGGGTGAAAATCGCAGCGTATCAGGCACTACGCCCGCTCTACGATGCGGTCAAGAAGCTGGTTGGCGACCGGTGCAAGGCGCTGGCGATCTTTCTCGGCCGCAAGGCCGGGCAGGCGACCGCCTGATCGAAGGAGCAACCTATCGCAGGGCGAGACGGCGGCGCGGTGCGCGGACCGGATATTCCTCGATGACTGTATCGGTGTAACGGCGATAGCGCCGGAGGTCGACGCGCGTCAGCAGGATTCCGACCCGCCGGCTGCTGGCCGCCGACAGCATTTTCAGGACACGAGCCACGACATGGCGGCTGGTCGACGACCAGCGCACGATGAGCACAGTTATATCCGCCAGATTTGTCAGAACCTGCGCATCGGCCGCAGCCATCGCGGCGGGTGAATCGATAATCACATAATCGTAGGTCTGCTGCAGGGCCGAAAGGACCCATTGCATCTGTTGCGAGGCGAGGGCGGCGGTCGGATTGGCAAGCGGCGCGCCGGCCTGCAGGAAATGCGCCGGGCTGCCTGGCTCCTGCCGGATAACATGCTGGAAGGCCGCGCGGCCGGTCAGGAGCTCCGACAGACCCGGGCAGGGCGCGGCGCCGAGCGCGACGTGCAGGGATGGAGCCCGCATGTCGGCGTCGATCACGAGCGTGCGGTGCCCACCGAGTGCAAAAACGCGGGCAAGGCTTGCGGCCGTCGAAGTCTTGCCTTCACCTGCGACAGAAGAGGTGATGAGTACGGTGCGCGCGCGCCGATTGCCGATGCGGGCCATCAGGACGTTACCCTGCAGGGCGCGGATCGACTCCGCATATAGACCGTTGGGATTGCGAAGCAGATCGGCAGCCGGCAGGCCCGATCCGGAGCGACGGTCGAGTTCGGGGGCCAATCCGAGGAAGGGCATGCCCGTCACGCGTTCGATCTGTTCGCCGATCCGGAAGCCGCGGGCAAAGACTTCGACAAGGAAAACGACAAGGAACGACAGGAGCAACCCGGCGGCGGCGCCGAGCATCAAGGCCGGTCCGCTGCGCGGCGATGTCGGTTCGGTTGGCTGCTGGGCGCGGGACACGATGCGGGCATTGGCAGCCTGTGCGTCGGCGTCGGCGCGAGCCTTTGCCTCCTCGTGGCGACGGAGGAAGGATTCAAGGAGCGCGCGGTTGGTTTCGGCTTCGCGCTGCAATGCGCGGAGCTTCACTTCGTCCTGGTTGAGCTGGGCCGTTCGCCGTTGCGCCCGATTGAGATTGTCGCGCAGCGCGGCAACCCGGGCGTTGGCGACGCGGGCCTCATTCTCGAGGGCTTCGATGACCTTGTAGACTTCCTTTTCGATCTGCAGCTCGAGATCGGCGAGGTTGGCTTCCGACTCCATCATCCGCGGATGAGTTGGCAGCAGCGTTTCCGACATTTGCGCGATCTGGGCGCGAAGGGCAACTTCCTGCTGGCGCAGATTCTGGATCAGGGGCGACTGCAGCACTTCGGCTGCCGAGTTGACCGCGTTGCCGGAGGCGACGAGGTTGCGCGCATTGGAGAGCCTGGCCTGTGCAGCGGCGCGATCGGCTTCGGCCACCGAGAGCTGGCTGTTCAGATCCGTCAACTGCTGCTGCGGCACGGTCGATCCATTGGTCAGAAAGAGGCCGGCGGCGGTTCGGAAATCCTCGACGGCAGCCTCCGATTCCTGGACCTTGACGCGCAGTTCTTCGATCTGCTGCGCCAGCCAGCGTGTTGCTTCGGTGTTGACGCCGGCTTTCTCCTCGATCTGCTGGGCGATGTAGAGTTCGGCCAGCCGGTTGGGAATGGCCGACGCCATGCGGGGATCGACGGATGTGAAGACAATGGCGATGACGCGCGAGCCGGACTTCTGGAAGACCTCAAGCCGCCCCAGCACCTGATCTGTGATTTCCTCGATATCGGTAGTTCGTTCGCCCTCCTGCATACCGAGGGCGATGGCGATGCGGCCGAAGAGCCCGGGTTGACGCAAGGCCGGGTTGAATTCGGGACTGGCGCCCAGGCCGAGATCCTGGATCAATCGCGCAATCAGACGACGCGAGGTCATCACCTGAATTTCGCTTTGCAGGGTTTCGGCGTCGGGCAGTGGGCCTTGGATTTCGGTGTCGAATGTCGAGATCTCGCCAGCGCGGGGCGAGAGCATGACGCGCGTTTCGACCGTGTAGGTCGGGGTTGCGGTCGCAACCCAGAAGAGGACCAGCGACATGAAGCCGATAAAGACCACAGCAACGATTTCCTTGCGCGCCCAGATGCCGCGCAGGATGTCCCAGGGGGAAACCTCTCCGGCCGCACCGTCGCCGGGTGAACCGCGGCGCCGGTCGCCGAAAGTCACAGCTTGGTTCATGTGAGTGTTGGTCATCAATTCCGCCGTCGGGTACGTGCACCCGTCTTTGCGTCACGTGCGAAAGCTGGTGAGTACGCCAATTTGAGCAATCTGCAGTAGACGGCTTTTGGGTAACGGAAGATTTAACGGGAAACCATCAGCGTGGTGCGAAACCGGCATTCGCCGGGCGTTTTCAAGCATCTGTCGGCCGGATGCCGGGCCGGTGATTGCGAAAAATTAACCGTTCCGGCGCTACTGTCCGGCAGGACAAGTCGGTCGAGAGAAACGTGCGTATGAAAGCCGGGTTTACAGCCGTTCTGGTGCTGCTCTGCGTGAGCCTTGCGGCTTGCACGCGCTACGGCGTGGTCGAGCAGCGGCCGGTGACCAGCGAATTTGACGCCTATCGGCTCGATACGGGCGATCAGCTGCGTGTAACGGTCTTCGGACAGGCCGATCTCAGCGGCGATTTTACAGTCGATGGAAATGGCGCGATTTCGATGCCATTGCTGCCGCCGATCGTGGCACGCGGTTTGACGACCGAGGAGTTCGAAGGCGTGGTCGCCGCCGAACTCGGCCGGCGTCTTCTTCGAAACCCCAATGTCAGCGCGCAGGTCATGCAGTTCCGGCCGTTCTTCATTCTCGGCGAAGTGCAGAATGCCGGTCAGTACCCCTATGTCAACGGCATGACGGTCCAGAGCGCCGCCGCGATCGCGGGTGGCTACACCTACCGTGCCAATGAAAATCGAATCCGGATCACGCGAAATCTGGGCGATCGCATCGTCGAGATCAATGTCGACAGCAAGGCGCTCGTCATGCCTGGCGATACCATTCTTGTCAGGGAGCGGTATTTCTGATGCCGGTGTCGATACCGAGCCGAACGGTCAAGCCGACCAGGGTGCTGCATGTGATGAGGCTGCCGATGGGCGGCCTTTTCCGTCATGTTCATGACCTCGTTGCAGGGCAGCAGGCGGCAGGCATTGCAGCTGGCGTCGTCTGCGCCACGCCACCGAACGACGGCGTTTCTGCGGCAAGGATTGCGACGCTTGAAGCGCGCTGTGGACTTGGACTGCATGTCGTACCGATGAGCCGGTTGCCGGGTTTTGGCGATCTCTCCAACATGCGCGAGGTCGGCGCGCTGATCGCACGCCTGCAACCTGATGTCATTCACGGCCACGGCGCGAAGGGCGGCCTGCTGGCCAGGCTGGTCCCTGCCGGCAAGGATGCCGTTCGGATCTACACGCCGCATGGCGGCACGCTTCATTACAGCGGTCTGACGCCGCACGGATTTGCGTTTCTGGCTGCAGAGCGGCTGATGCGCGGTCGGACAGACGGTTTCATTTTCGAATCCGAGTTCAGCCGGACGTCTTTCATCGCCAAGGTCGGGAAGCCGGGTGCGGCGACTGCCGTTATTCACAATGGTCTGGCCAGGGATGAGTTCCTGCCGGTCGGTCATGCCGATGGTGCCGCGGATTTCCTGTTCATCGGCGAATTGCGCATGCTTAAGGGCGTGTCGACCCTCATCGAGGCCATGCGATTGCTGGGCCGGCCGGCGCATCTGATCATTGTCGGCGAAGGGCCGGACCGCGCGCATTTCGAAACGCTGGCGCAATCCCTGCCGCCCGTCAGCAAGGTCAGCTTTCTCGGCGCCATGCCGGCTCGGGCGGCATTCCGGCTTGCCAGGGTCGTCGTCATGCCCTCGTGGAACGAGTCGCTTCCCTATGTCGCGCTTGAGGCTGCTGCGGCCGGCGTACCGCTTGTTGCAACCCGCGTCGGTGGCGTCCCCGAGATCTTCGGCAGCGAGGCCCATCGGCTCGTTCCGGCGGGTGATGCGACGGCCCTTTCGCGAGCGCTTGCAGGAACCTTGGCAGAGCCCGGCGCGATCTCGGCGTCGGCCATGCGCCTTCAGGCGCGTGTTGCGCGGATGTTCTCGGTGACCGAAATGGTCTCGGCGGTGAACGGCTTTTACGGCCGGATCGTTGAGGCGAAACGAGCGCGCCTTGCGCCGGCGGGCGACCTGCCATTGATCGAGGGCGCCGGCAGCCGCTACACAGGCGCGGGACAATGAGCGTCGAGGGTTGGCAGATCGATACCGCGCCGCGCCGGCTTGCGGTACCGTCGTCGTTTTCCGCCGTCCGGCTTGGCGAGTGGCTCGTGGTTCTCGTGCTGCTGGTCAGCTTCTATGTCCGCTCCGAAAAGGGCATGGACCAGCCGACACCCTACGACATGCTGATGGTTGCGACGGTCGGACTGATGTTTCTGTTCGGCCTCAGGTTTCCACGTGGATTGGGGTGGCCGGCTGCGCTCTGGGGACTCGTGCTCATCGGATACGGCATCGGGGCGATGGGGGCGCTCTACATGGAAAAAGTGCAGCCGGCGATGATCGTTTCGATCTATCTGATCGGCAGCTTCTTGTTCTTCGCATCGTTCGTATATGCCGACCCCGTGCGGCGGCTGGGTTTGATATTCTGGGCCTATACGGCAGCGGCCTGTCTGGCTGCAGCTCTGGGCGTGGGTGCTTATTTCGGCATTGTTCCGAATGCGGAGATGTTTCTGGTCTATGGGCGCGCCACCGGCACCTTCAACGATCCCAATGTATTCGGGCCCTTTCTGGTGGCGCCGATCCTTTTCCTCGGCATGAAGCTCAGTACGGCGCAACGACTCCGTTCGCTCTGGATGCTGCTGCCGCTCGGGCTTCTGGTAACGGCGGTGCTGCTCAGCTTCTCGCGCGGTGCCTGGGGCAACCTGCTTCTGTCCGCGACGGTCTTTGTCGTTCTGACACTGGCGAATGCACGGTCGCCGCAACAGACATTCCGGCTGGTCGGATTCGCGGCGATGATGGCCCTGCTGATGACGATCGTCGTCGCGGTTGCACTTTCAAGCCCGAGGGTGTCGGCGTTGTTCGAACAGCGTGCCTCTCTGACACAGGACTACGACATCGATCCGGAGCATGGGCGCTTCGAAAGTCAGGTGCGGGCCTTTTCCATGGTTCTCGAAAAGCCTTTGGGCGTCGGTCCGGCCCAATGGGCCATGATCAACAATCTCGACACGCATAATGTCTATCTGCACGTTCTGGTCGCCGGCGGCTTCCTCTCCGGTCTGGCGTTTGTCGCCTTTGTGACGATGTCAGTGGCAAGGGGGTGGCGCGCTGCCTCGGTGCCAGGTCCGCAACAAGGCATGCTGATCGTCGCCTGTGCGGCCCTGGTTGGGCATTTTGTCGAGGGCGTCATCATCGACATCGACAGCTGGCGACATCTCTATCTGCTGCTGGGTATGGTCTGGGGGGCGGCGCTTGCTGCCGAGAACCGGAAGCTTGACGGCGATTCATCGCCGGCCCGGGCAACTGCGGAAACCTGGGGCTGAAATCTGCCGGCCGGCCGTGCTTGCCGCTCTGCCTGACGGCAGGTCCCTGGAGGCCACGCCCGGAATCGAACCGGGGTATACGGATTTGCAGTCCGCTGCGTCACCACTCCGCCACGTGGCCATTTCCGAGGGCGGGCGGGGTATAGCAATTCCCCGGCCCGGGTACAACGATCATTCGGTCTTTTGCATTTCAATGCCCTTAACGGCCGCTTGGCGCGTTGGCGCCGGCGAATTGGCTGGATCGGTCAATTGAGTTTGCGCAGCGGGGCCAGTATAAACGCGACGGGTGCACCGCTCCCGCGCGCCCTTCTTCGTTTGTATGGCCAGGACCTTCACGATGACCGATTTCGCAGCCGCCCGCCACAACATGGTCGAGAGCCAGGTGAGGATCAACGCCGTGACCGACGGACGCGTGATCGAGGCGATGTCCGACGTGCCGCGCGAAAGATTCGTACCGCAAGCCTGGCAGGGTCTCGCCTATGTGGACGAGGATATTGTTGTGGCCGACGGCGGTGCTGCGGCGCGGTATCTGATGGAGCCGCGGGTTTTCGCCAAGCTCGTCCAGCTGGCGGCGATCGGTCCGGACGATCTGGTGCTCGATGTCGGTTGCGGCACGGGTTATTCGACGGCCGTTCTGTCGCGCATTGCCGGCACCGTTGTCGCACTCGAAAGCGACAGCGCGCTGGCGGCGCAGGCATCTGCAGCGCTGGCCGATCTTGGCGTGGACAATGCCGTGGTCGTGACCGGACCGCTGACCGAGGGCTTTGCAAAGCAGGCGCCCTATGACGTGATCTTCTTCAACGGGGCGATCGGCACGCTGCCCGAGGCGTTCAGGGCCCAACTCAAGGACGGCGGGCGGATTGTCGCAGTGCAGGGTGACGCTGTTTCGGGCCGGGCCCGGATCCATGTGCGGGCGGGCGACACGTTGAGCGGCCGCGACGCTTTCGACGCCAACATCCGCCCGTTGCCCGGTTTTTCGCCCGAGAACAGCTTCGTTTTCTGAAACTGATGGCAGATTGCATCTATCGGCGGCATTGCCGGCGCCTGCTGGGAATAGTAATTCGGACGCACTACCTCTAGCCTGTCGACGAACTGGTTCATTCGCGGATGCGTTGAGGGACGAAACCGCCTCTTTGCGGAGAAGTGAGACAATGAAACGACCCTTGAAGCCGTCCCTGAAGCGCATGATGGCCGTGGCGCTTGGCGCCACCGCACTGACCGGCGTACTCGCGGTCTCCGGCCCGGCCGGCGCCGACACCCTGACCGACGCGCTGACAGCCGCCTATCTGACCAATCCGACCCTGCAGGCCCAGCGCGCCGATTTGCGCGCGACAGACGAACTGGTGCCGCAAGCACTGTCGGGTTGGCGTCCCTCACTGCAAGCACAAGGTTCAGTCGGCCGCACAAAGACCGATGTTACGGCCACCTTCAGTAACAGCGGCATCGTCGATCCTCGTTCGGCCTCGCTGACCCTTAATCAGAACCTCTTTGCCGGTGGCCGCACCCTCAACGCGACGCGACAGGCCGAATCTGCCGTATTGGCCGGACGTGAGGGGCTTGTCGGCGTGGAACAACAGACTCTACTGGCGGCGGTGCAGGCCTATATGGACGTGATCCGCGACGAAGGCGTGGTCGGACTCAATCAGAACAACGTCACCGTACTGCGCCGCCAGCTCGAGGCGACGCAGGACCGCTTCCGCGTCGGCGAGTTGACGCGCACCGACGTCGCGCAGTCGGAGGCGCGCCTCAGTCAGGCCCGTTCCAATCTGATTGCCGCCGAGGCGCAACTGACGGCCAGCCGCGCCTTTTACGCGCGTGTCGTCGGTCAGGCGCCGGGCTCGCTCGAAAAGCCGTCGCGTGTCGAAGGACTGCCGGCCAGCGAGGACGCGGCTCGCGAACTGGCGGCGCAGAACAACCCGACTCTTGAGGCCGCACGTCACACCGAAAAGGCGACGCGGCAGGGTGTGTCTGTCGCCAAGGGCGCGCTGCTGCCAAGCTTCGATGTACAAGCCCGTTACCAGTATGGCCGCGACCCCTCCACGACGGTCCGCGACGTCGAGGAAAGCTCGATCCTCGGCGTGTTGACGATCCCGCTCTATCAGAGCGGCACCGAGTATTCGCGTGTGCGCGAGGCCAAGGAGATCAACAATCGCAGCCGGCTCGAAGTGGCGGCCGCCATGCGCCAGGTCGACGAGACGGTACGGATTGCCTGGGAGCAGCTGCGCGCCTCGCAGGCCCGGATCGTCTCGACCGGCGAGCAGGTGAATGCCAGCGAGATCGCCGTCGAGGGCGTGCGCCAGGAATCGGAAGTCGGTGCCCGCACCACGCTCGACGTGCTCGATGCCGAGCAGGAATTGCTGAATGCCCGTGTCGCGCTGGTCGGCGCCGAGCGTGATCTTGCGGTTGCCGAATACAATCTGCTGGCTGCCACCGGTCAATTGACCGCGCGCCAGCTGCAGCTGCCGGTCGAATATTATGCGCCCGAAGCCAATTATGGAGAGGTCCGCAACAAGTGGATCGGCTTCGGCACCGCCGGCGACGAATAAATTTCATCCGGTTAGCGAAGTCTTTAGGGGAAGTTGGCAAATTCGTTCAACTTCTCCTAAGGTTCTCTTGGTATTTCTTGAGAACCGGATGGGCGGAATCCGGAGAGGCAGGATCGGAATATGAGCAATCAGGGCCAGGCACAGGAACCGACGATGGAGGAGATTCTGGCCTCTATCCGCCGGATCATCTCCGAGGACAGCGGCAGCGAGGAGGCTGGCAATGCGCCGGCAGCCGCCGCGCCCGAGGCCGAGGACGAGGCCCTGCCGGAACTGTCGGCCGAGGACGAGGCCGATATTCTCGAACTGACCGAGCCGCTGCCCGAAGAACCGCTGATGGCGGAGCCGGCGCCCGAGCCGGAACCGCCCTATGTGCCCGAACCGGCCACGGAAGCGGCGGTCGAGGAGGTCGTCGACGACATCGAATTTGCGCCCGAGCCCGAGCCTGAGCTTGCGGCCGCCCCTGAGCCTGCGCCGGCCCCCGAGCCCGAACCGGTGGTGGCGGCCGCGCCGGAACCGGCGCCCCGGCCCGCGCCTGCCGTCCAGGCGCCTGCGGAACCCGATATTGAGGAGCCTGTCATGACTGCCCAGAGCCAAACCCCGATCGTCTCGGGCGAAGCCGAAAGGGCCGCTTCGGCCGCCTTCGGCGCCTTGGCCAGCTCGCTGGCCAGCGGCGGCGACGGCCGGACGCTCGAAGAGATCGTCTCCGACATGCTGCGGCCGATGCTGAAGGAATGGCTCGATGCCAATCTTCCGGCGCTGGTCGAGCGTCTGGTCGCCGAGGAAATCGAGCGAATCGCCCGCCGCCGCGGCTGAACGCGCCCGGTTCTGCCTTTTCCGGTCGAAATTCATCCCGATTCCCGGCCGATGCTTGATAGGTCCGGGGTGCCTGTGCTGTAACACGGGCCCCGGCGCGGCTTGATTTGCGCCGGCCTTTCACGGATACCGACCCCCATGCTCGACAAGACATTCAGCCCGCAAGAGGCCGAGGAACGGCTTTACCAGCTTTGGGAAGAGAGCGGCGCCTTCAAGGCCGGCGGCCCGGAGGGTGCCAAACCCTATTGCATCGTCATTCCGCCGCCCAATGTCACGGGCAGCCTGCATATGGGCCATGCGCTCAACAACACGCTGCAGGACGCGCTGATCCGTTTCGAGCGGATGCGCGGCAAGGACGTGCTCTGGCAGCCCGGCCTCGACCATGCCGGCATCGCCACCCAGATGATCGTCGAGCGCCAGCTGGCGGCGGAGGGCAATATCGGCCGCCGCGACATGGGCCGCGAGGCCTTCATCGAGCGCATCTGGAAATGGAAGGGCGAGTCGGGCGGCGCCATCGTCGGCCAGCTGCGCCGCCTCGGCGCTTCCTGCGACTGGAGCCGCGAACGCTTCACGCTGGACGAGGGCCTGTCGAAAGCCGTTCTGAAAGTCTTTGTCGAGCTCTACCGGCAGGGCCTGATCTATCGCGACAAGCGGCTCGTCAACTGGGATCCGAAGCTCCAGACCGCGGTGTCCGATCTCGAGGTCGAGAACATCGAGGTCAAGGGCCACTTCTGGCATTTCCGCTATCCGCTGGCCGACGGCGTCACCTATGAGTGGCCGCTGACCGACGAGGAGGGCCATCCGGCGGGCCACGAGACGCGCAACTACATTGTCGTCGCCACCACGCGCCCCGAAACGATGCTGGGCGACACCGGCGTCGCCGTGAACCCGGATGACGAGCGCTACAGGCCGCTGATCGGCAAATTCGTCGAGCTGCCGCTGACCGGCCGCCGCGTCCCCATCGTGGCCGACGAACATGCCGATCCGAGCCAGGGTTCCGGCGCGGTCAAGATCACGCCGGCGCATGACTTCAACGATTTCGAGGTCGGCAAGCGTCAGGGGCTTGCGCAGATCAACATTCTCAACCCCGACGGCAGTCTCAACGACGAGGTGCCGCAAGCCTATCGCGGCCTCGACCGTTTCGAGGCGCGCAAGCGGATCCTCGCCGATATCGAGGCCCTCGGGCTGCTCGATCTGGTCGAAGACAAGATCGTCATGGTGCCGCATGACGAGAAATCGAAACTGGTCGTCATCGAGCCCTATCTGACCGACCAGTGGTATGTCGATGCCGCGACGCTGGCGAAACCCGCCATCGAGGCGGTCGAGCGCGGCGCCACCACTTTCGTGCCGAAGAACTGGGAGAAGACCTATTTCGAATGGATGCGCAACATCCAGCCCTGGTGCATCTCGCGCCAGCTCTGGTGGGGCCACCGCATTCCGGCCTGGTACGGGCCGGACGGTCACATCTTCGTGGCCTATAGCGACGCGGAAGCCGCAGCCGATGCGCAAAGGCACTATGGCAAGCCGGTCGAGCTGAAGCGCGACGAAGACGTGCTCGACACCTGGTTCTCGTCGGCGCTCTGGCCGTTCTCGACGCTGGGCTGGCCGGACGACACCCCGGAACTGAAGCGCTACTACAAGACCGACGTGCTCTCCACTGCCCACGACATCATCTTCTTCTGGGTCGCCCGCATGATGATGATGGGTCTGCACTTCATGCAGGAAGTGCCGTTCCACACCGTCTATATCCATGCGCTGGTCCGCGACGAGAAGGGCCAGAAGATGTCGAAGACCAAGGGCAATGTCGTCGACCCGCTGGATCTGATCGAACGCTACGGCGCCGATGCGTTGCGCTTCACGATGGCGGCGCTGGCCGCGCAGGGGCGCGACGTCAAGATCGCCGAGCCCCGCGTCGAGGGCTATCGCAATTTCGGCACCAAGCTCTGGAACGCGGCGCGTTTCTGCGAAATGAACGAATGCGTCCGCGTCGAGGGTTTCGATCCGGCAGGGCTCACGCAGACCGTCAACAAATGGATCGCCGGCGAGGCGGCGCGCGCCGCCGCCGAAATCACCGAGGCGCTCGAAACCTATCGCTTCAACGAGGCGGCGGGCGCGGCCTATCGGTTCGTCTGGAATGTCTTCTGCGACTGGTATCTCGAATTCGCCAAGCCGCTGCTGATGGGTTCGGACGAGCCCGCGAAAGCCGAAACGCGCGCCACCGCTGCCTGGACGCTCGACCAGATCCTGCTGATGCTGCATCCCTTCATGCCCTTCATCACCGAGGAGCTCTGGCAGCGCACCGCCGAACAGGGGCCGAAGCGCGCGACAATGCTGATCAAGGCGCCGTGGCCGCAGCTTTCGGGCCTCGGCGATGCGGCTTGCGATGCCGAGATGAACTGGGTCATCCGCTTCATTTCCGAGGTGCGTTCGGTGCGCGCCGAGATGAACGTGCCCGCGGGCGCCAGGATCGCGCTGCTGATCAAGGATGCGAGCGCCGAAAGCCTGGCGCGGCTGGAGCGGCACCGCGACCTGATCCAGCGCCTCGCGCGTCTCGACAGCGCCGGGATCGCATCCGCGATCCCCGAAGGGGCGGTACAGATCGTGCTCGACGAGGCGACGCTGATCCTGCCGCTGAAGGGCGTCATCGACGTTGCGGCCGAGACCGCGCGCCTGAAAAAGGAAGTCGGCAAGCTGCAGGACGAGGTGAAGAAGATCGACGCCAAGCTCGGCAATGCCAGGTTCCTGGCCGGCGCGCCGGAACAGGTCGTCGAGGAGCAGCGCGAGCGCAAGGCGGATGCCGAGGCGGCGATGGCGCGCCTTGCCGAGGCGCTGAAGCGGCTCGAAAGCGTGGCGTAGGCCTCGCGGTGCTTTGGGCTGGGTGCCTATAAAAACAACAGTGTCACCCCGGCACTTGTTGCCGGGGCCCACTCGCCTCACCACTTGCCGCAGTCGCCAATGGGCCCCGGGAATAAATCCCGGGTGACACTTGTATTTTTGATTCATTCTCTCAATTAATCGCGACAGGAACTGCTGCCTCACAACAGAAAAGGCGGCTCCCTGGAGCCGCCTTTTCCTTGTCTGTGCGATGCCGATCAGGCGTCGAACATGATCACCGAGCGGGCCAGTTCGCCGCGCTTCAACTCGTCGAAGGCTTCGTTGACCTGGTCGAGCTTGATGCGGCGCGAGATCATCTCGTCGAGCTTCAGCTTGCCCGACATGTAGAAGTCGACGAAACGCGGCATGTCGACCGGAAAACGGTTCGACCCCATGATCGAGCCCTGGATGCGCTTCTCGCCCAGGAAGTCGGCGCCATGCAGTTCGATGTTCACGCCGACCGGGATCATGCCGATGATGTTGGCCGTGCCGCCGCGCGCCAGCATCTTGAAGGCCTGTTCGGCGGTCGCCTTGAGGCCGATGGCCTCGAAGGAGTGATGCACGCCGCCGCCGGTCAGGTCCATCACCTGCTTCACCGGGTCGCCGTCCTTGGCGTTGACCACGTCGGTCGCGCCGAACTGCTTGGCGAGGTTGAGCTTCGAGCCCTGCATGTCGATGGCGATGATGCGGCCGGCGCCGGCAATCGCCGCGCCGTTGATTGCCGCGAGGCCCACGCCGCCGCAGCCGATCACGGCCACCGTCTCGCCGGGCCGCACATTCGAGGTGTGGATCACCGCGCCGACGCCGGTCGTCACCGAACAGCCGATCAGCGCCGCGCGGTCGAGCGGCATGTCCTTGCGGATCGCCACGCAGGCATGTTCATGGATCAGCATCTGCTCGGCGAAGGAGGAGAGGTTGAGGAACTGGTTCATCGACCCGTCATCCCGGGCCAGCCGCGGCTCTTCGCCCTGCTGGCGCTTGGTCTCGGGGCTGACGCAACGCGACATGTGGCCGGTCAGGCAATGCTCGCAATGGCCGCAAAAGGCCGAGAGACAGGTGATCACATGATCGCCCGGCTTGACGGTCCGCACTTCGGAACCGACCTGCTCGACGACGCCGGCGCTTTCATGGCCCAGCACGGCCGGCAGCGGGTAGGGATAGGCACCCTCGACGAAATGCAGGTCCGAATGGCAGACGCCGGCGGCGACGGTGCGGATCAGCACCTCATGCGGACCGGGCTTGTTGATCTTGACGTCCTCGATGGCAAGCGGCTTGCCGACCTCGCGCAGAACTGCGGCCTTCATGTGTATTCTCCCTGTGCCCGGATATTGTGGGTTTCTGGTGTTCCGGTTGCAGCGATGTTCCCCCGCCCCGTGCCATTGGTCAACCGGCGGATTTCGGGGCTTTATCCCCGGGGCCCTTCCGCCTAGTATCCGCCCGACTTCAATCCCGTAGAGCCGGAGAGGCCCCCTTGCGGGGCCGTGCCAGAACATGACCGCCAGTAAATTCGACAAATCGAAACTGCCGAGCCGCCACGTCACGGTCGGACCGGAGCGCGCGCCGCACCGGTCCTATTACTATGCGATGGGTCTGACCGAGGAAGAGATCGATCAGCCCTTCGTCGGCGTGGCGACCTGCTGGAACGAGGCTGCGCCCTGCAACATCGCGCTGATGCGTCAGGCGCAGTCGGTCAAGCGCGGCGTCTCGATGGCTTCGGGCACGCCCCGCGAATTCTGCACCATCACGGTGACCGACGGCATCGCCATGGGCCATCAGGGCATGAAGTCCTCGCTGGCCAGCCGCGATGTCATCGCCGACTCGGTCGAACTGACCATGCGCGGCCATTGCTACGATGCGCTGGTCGGCCTGGCCGGCTGCGACAAGTCGCTGCCCGGCATGATGATGTCGATGGTCCGCCTCAACGTGCCTTCCGTTTTCATGTATGGCGGCTCGATCCTGCCCGGCAAGTTCCACGGCAAGGACGTCACCGTGGTCGACGTCTTCGAGGCGGTCGGCCAGCATTCGGCGGGCAATCTCAGCAATGAGGAGCTGCACGAGCTCGAATGCGTGGCCTGTCCCTCGGCCGGCTCCTGCGGCGGCCAGTTCACGGCCAACACCATGGCTTGCGTCGCGGAAGCGATGGGCCTCGCGCTACCGGGTTCCGGTGGCGCTCCGGCGCCCTATGAGAGCCGTGACGAGTATGCGGAGGCCTCCGGACGCGCGGTCATGCATCTGCTGGCCAACAACATCCGCCCGCGCGACATCGTCACCCGCAAGTCGCTCGAAAACGCCGCGGTCATCGTCGCGGCAACCGGCGGCTCGACCAATGGCGGGTTGCATCTGCCGGCCATCGCGCATGAGGCCGGCATCGATTTCGACCTGATGGAAGTCGCCGAGGTCTTCAGGAAGACGCCCTACATCACCGACCTCAAGCCGGGCGGCAACTACGTCGCCAAGGATCTGCATGATGTCGGCGGCGTTTCGATGGTTCTCAAGGTGCTTCTCGATGGCGGCTATCTGCATGGCGATTGCCTGACCGTCACCGGCCAGTCGCTGGCCGACAACCTCAAGGACGTCAAGTTCAACCCCGATCAGAAGGTCGTCTATCCGCTGTCCAGGCCGCTGTCGCCGACCGGCGGTGTTGTCGGTCTGCAGGGCTCGCTGGCGCCGGACGGCGCCATCGTCAAGGTCGCCGGCATGGAAAAGGACCATCTGCGGTTCTCCGGCCCGGCACGTTGCTTCGACAGCGAGGAAGAATGCTTCGAGGCGGTCGAGAAACGTCAGTACAAGGAAGGCGAGGTTCTGGTCATCCGCTATGAAGGTCCGAAGGGCGGACCGGGCATGCGCGAAATGCTGTCGACCACCGCTGCGCTCTACGGTCAGGGCATGGGCGACAAGGTGGCGCTGATCACCGACGGGCGCTTCTCGGGCGCCACGCGCGGCTTCTGCATCGGCCATGTCGGCCCGGAAGCGGCTGTCGGCGGTCCGATCGCGCTGGTCGAGAATGGCGACATCATCACCATCGATGCCGAGGCCGGCACGATCGATCTCGAGGTGGACGCGGCGACGCTCGACAAACGCCGCAAGGCCTGGAAACCGCGCGAGACCATGTATGCCTCGGGCGTGCTGTGGAAATATGCCCAGCTGGTCGGCACCGCCCGCAAGGGCGCCGTCACCCATCCGGGCGGCCAGGCGGAAAAGCACGTCTATGCGGATATTTGACACTGCGAGGCCATAAGGTCCGATTCCACCTTCCTCTTGGGGAGGCCAATCGCACGTTATGTTTGAGTTTCTCGGGCTGCCAAAAAAGCGGTGTCATACCGGCGAAAGCCGGTATGACTCTGAATAGGGGGCAAAGGAACGGGCTCAAGAACCACGTGCAATTTCTCTCCCCAAGGGATTCCTCTGCAAAACACAGTGTGCTTTGGTCGTCAGAG